>OJJY01000030.1_pt1 | contig 82915 bp, 88 predicted proteins | sample 1596421 | NCBI WGS metagenome assembly OJJY01 (sample SAMEA4350151, study PRJEB24818) | metagenome | biome: human; feature: gut; material: faeces | place: Denmark | collected 2013-09 | reverse complement strand
ATGCCCTTTCGAGGAGTTTATTTGCGTTCACGCAGTTCTCTTACTCCCACCGCCCCATTAAGGTATTCACTGTTCATTGACCTTCATTTGCTCAAACGCACTCAGGCGGCTGAACAGCTCATGCGGTGCTCTCTCTCACCCATCGCCATGACTCCAGGTTCGTTCCCTTCCCTCATTGTAAACCCGTATGACACGCCATCCCTGATGCCTGGGGTACAACGGCTGCACTGTTGCACTCCGTCATCTGGGATGGCGTGTACTCTTGAACCATAGGTAAGGCAGAGCCTTGGCATACCGATAGCTTGCAAAGCAGCCAACCCTCCACCCTACTTAGTTTGTCGCTACAGCTCCTTATCTACCCAGGATATAATCGGTATAAATTCTTTTTCGATTGTCTTTCATTGGCCTTTTCTGCTGTCCGCTTCCTCATTTATCGGTGTTTCCCCATCTAAGAGCCTTTCTTTTTATACGGCAAAGGTATATGGGTGTTGTGGAAATGAAAGAGTTCCGGCATTCTGCCTTTGCCCTGAAAAAAATAACGATGTTGTCTGCGCCTGCCCCAACATTTTTTTCGTTCAAAACTTTTCTAATTCCACTCTCCCGTACCTCAATAAGCCGTAAAAAAAAGGCTCAAACTCAGATGGGGAATGATTCTCTAAAAAAAAAAGTCAGCGGACAAAAGACCAAACCAAGACAAAGGTTTTCAAAAAAAGGTCTAAAGCTCGCTGAAGAATAATTCAAGTTTTAACCCTCTAAAGCATACGGATATGGCAGCAACATTCGGCAAATACCCAAGTTTGGACAAGCAGTGGAGAAAGATGATGTTTTCTTTTTATCCATACCTTTCAACTAAGAACAGAAACGCAACCCAAGAGGAGTGGAAAATCCGCAGACTAATTTGGGACTTCAAAGACGGCAAGGCATTCTCTAATGTAGCCCATTTGGTTGCAAACAAGCTCATTCAGCTTTATGGCTCAGAGACAAAAAACATTATCTTTGCTTGTGTTCCGGCTTCAAGCGCAGAGAAGAACGAAAAGAGATACAAGAACTTTTCTTCTATGGTTTGCCAACTTTGCGGAATGTGTAACGCATACGACCATATCAAGGTAAAAGGTGAAAAATCAGCTGAGCATGATAATGTAGATAAGAACGACATCCACAACAAACAAGAAATCGAGTTCGACCAAGATTTTTTCAAAGGCAAAAAAGTAATAGTGTTTGACGATATTCTTACAAAAGGATTCGCATACGCAATATTCGCCAATAAAATTGAGAAATTGGGTGCAGAAGTTTTGGGTGGTTTGTTCATAGGTAAAACAGTTTATACAACCAATTAAATGAAGGCAACAGAAACATATAAAACGATAAAAACAGGTCTCTTTCAGACGGAGACTCTGTTTTTATATTGTTATATAGCACATAACGGACTAAAGTACGAGACAACGGGAGCTACCCTTGATATTTGCAGAAAATCGCGGGACAGATGGCTCAGCCATCTGTCCACCTCTTTCACCGGACACCGCCAAGTCATAGATTACAAACAAACTTCTGAAAGGGTGAAGGATGCTATAAGATACTGTTATAAGAGCGGCGCCAGGTTCTTTTATGCCGGTGGAGCAGTTGGCTTCGATACCATTGCAGCAGAAGCAGTCCTAAGCCTTAAGGCAGAACTTTCTGACATAGTTCTTATTGTTGTTGTGCCTTTCCCTGACCAAGACAAATATTTCAATACAGAGAACAAGAACAGGTATCTGAACATCCTTAAGCAGGCAGATGAAGTAGTGACCATATCCAAAGACTTTTCAAATATCGCCTACCTTAAACGTAATGACTACATGATTTCACACTCATGCCAGCTTATTGCTTATTGGGATGAAAAGTCTTTGGGTGGTACATCTTACACCGTGAGGAAGGCACGTGAAAAGAAACTGACCATCTACAACCTATTCAAGAAATAGGCTGTAGATGGCTCTTCTACTTTTCCATGCAAAAAGTAGCAAAAAAGTGCCCTTTGAGGCACTAATTCATTATCTTTGCACACAAACAACTGTCTAATAATCTATAAATTAAGTATGCGTGAAAAGGAATTGCTTAAAATTGCACTACAAGGTGATTTCAATGTCATAAAGATAAGTAAGAATGAAGAAGGATTCTATATACTAAAACAAATGTGCGCTTGTCAAATACCAAGTTGGTGCATTATTGAAAAATCATCTAAATTCTCAGATATTGAATTCAGTATATCCATTATGCGCCATTCATCCAAGTATATTTTTAATGCGAGTGAACGGATTAAGGTGTCTGATCTCATAAACCTGAGCGAAGTCGGTTTCCAAGTAATACGAATATCACCATCAGATAAACTTGTGGTAAAAAAATTCAACCCTTTAACAAAATCGTGGATTAAGCTATCTTCTTTTCCGAAAGTATGCCTGAGAGACAATTTCCTGTCGGAGAAATTATGCAACAGAGATACTATCCTTATTGATTGACTATAATTAATGCTTAATTTGTCATGTAAAAAAAGACCGCCTTTAATCGGCGGCCTTTTCTATAGTTGCTGCTTTCAGGTCATCATTCCAATCTTTCTTTTGTGGAAACTCAGTATTCTGAACCCGGTAAGCTGTATTTTTTAATACCTCACTATCCATTTGCTCTACATCATGCTGCATACCTCTAAGGTTATTATCAAGCCATAGCGTGTACTTATAACCCTGCTTGTCATTATCGAATATAGTCCGTAGTGACTTCACTTCATTCTTACTGATAATGATACGAAGTAGCTGCATTTGTCCTTCGGTAAGTGTACCTTCTGTAGATACATAAACAAGATTCAAGCTTGTGTCTTTGTGACATAGTTGGTAGTGAGATATACAGTCTATGATAGATTCTCCTACGTATAAAATATCAATTGGCCTGCTTTTGTCATGGTTACTTGTTGCCAGACAATCAAACTTTCCACCGATGATTCCCTTGAATGTTTCATTTCTCTGGGAAATTGCTTGGACACCCTTGTCATTGTACATCTTTACACAGATGTTTCTGTATGTGGTGTTTTTGTTCTTAACTTCCCTAATTAGAAAGACATCTTTAAAAACCGGACTATCTATACTTTCTTCTGAGATACCGCGTTTCTGTAGATAATTACCCTTATAAGGTAAAAGCTGTTTAAGGTACATTGTCAGTTCGTCTGTACTCATGCTCGTGTTACCAACATCGTATCTGCTGTTTTCCGGAGTAATTATCTGGTTCGTATTTATGTAGTTTTGTAAGATTTCACCAACTTCTCTTAATGTCGGTTGCTTCCCGGTTGTCTCAAACAGATGTTCCTGCATCATGTCGAGAATAGTTCTGCCTCTTACATTGTCGCTGTGCACATCCCAATAGGTATATTGGTTTTGTGCATTCCGCTTGATGACAATGGTATGTGTACCATTACTCATTTTAGGGCAGCTGTTAGAAGAACCGGCCACAAATTTCCAACCCAGATTTAAGAGAAAATCAGGGAGAGAAATTTCTGTTTTTAGTCTGTTAAAATCAACTTTCATTATTGAATATCAGTGTTTTATGTATTACAAAGATACTAAAAAATATCCAGTTTTACAACTTTATAGTTCTATAATAATCATACAAAATTACGACTTATTGCGAAATTGTTGTAAACCTGAGTTCGCCTATTTTACCGGTACCAGTTTCCGGATCTATGCTTTTGCTTTCATCAAAAACAGTTTTCCCATCTTTGGTTACCTTCATTCTTACACTTGCTTTTTCGTTTGAATGTACCATGCCCTGTGCGGCAATTTCCTTAACCTTTCCTTCTGTTATATAACTTGCACTTGCCGTAAATTCATCATCTATTGACAGAGAAGAATCTCCAGTTTTCTCGTTCCTTATATTAACCTTGTCAAGATTTGTTATATGTGCAAATCCTTTTGCATCAGTTCCACTGACCTCAATTGTTATTCTATACACTCCTGCATCACTGCCTCCTGTTGTCGGATCATCATCCTTACTGCATGATACTGTCAATAAACTCACTGCTACTAATAATGTTGCAAAATACTTTTTCATGATAATTCAATTTATTAGTTAATTAAAATTTCTTTCTTGTCTCTGATTGTGTGTAGTATCAGGATTGTTGCGTTTTTTGATTTTTTCTTCAACGCCTTTCAAGACCTCGTTTACATCATTTATTATCTTAATATAATTCTGTTGCACGATTTCTTCAAGAATGTCCAGTTCGAGTTTTTCGTTACCTTCATCAAGTCTTACCGGAAGAGAGAAAGGTGGTATTTCTTTTTCCTCAAAACGGCACATGTTCATTTGTGCATTGAAGAAAGGAGGCTGTCCGCCAGCTATCTTTCCGATAAAGTGTCCTGCTGACTGTCCGGCCACTTCACGGGCTTTCAGGACTTTCTCTTTCTGGAGGCTTTCTGTTCGGCTTCCTCCGCCACTTTCCTGGTGAGAGTAACTTTCCTGGGCTTCCTTCTTTTCGCCGAACAGACTTTCAATATCTTTGGCTGTCTTCTCATTTCCGGTCATTCCGTAAGCCTGTGTTCCGCAGGAGGCTTTGAGAATATTGGCACTCTTTTCTCCATAGTCCCTGACTGCCTGATTGAAGTCCTGTACTGCCAGTATGGTGGAAACATTGTGTTTTCGTGCTGTACCTATAAATGTGTCTATACCTTGCAGAAGGATTGTAGGAAACTCGTCAACCATGAATACGCTTGTTGCTTTTCCCGGATTGTTCATTTGAGACATCAGCACACTGCCTATGCAGCTGATGGCCGGTGATACGGCTTCCTTGATTGTCGGGGCATTACCTACACATAGAAGTGTTGGATGTTCCTTGTTTGTTATATCCAGTGAGAACTCTTCTTCGGGCAGCGGAGACAGCACCCAAAATATATACTTGTTGTTCAGTAACACAAGTGGCGTTTGCGCTGAAGAAACAGCTCCGGCTGTCTGCTGCTGTGCGCCTAATTTCCATGCTGTCAGCATGGAAGACATGTTAAGTGCAATTTCCGGATCTTCCGATAGCCATTCAAATACGAGATTACTATCTGATAAAGCAAAGGCTATCACATGCGGTAGGGTACAGATGCCAAGGTCTTTTTCCTTGAAACATTTATAAGCTATCGAATATACATAATTTATTGCATTGTTCGCCCAAAAGTCTGTTTTTTCTTTCCAGCTTGCTTCCAGGTTTTTCATCAGTGTCATAATAATGTTCCTGATGAATAATGACTCATTACCTTTTGACATATATTTGGGCGACAATACATTAACCCTGACGGTTCTTGACATGTCTATAAAGTTTATGTAGGCAAAATTAGGTACCTCTCTGCCCTGCTTCCTGAAGTATTCGATACTTCCGTAAGCTATTCTTGAAAGTATTGGTGAGTTATCTTTTGTCGGATCACCCTCCCAGTCATAGATGAACCCGGCATAATTCCTTTCCGCGCACTGATAAATCATTCCCTTTATCCAGCTTTCTGATTTACCTGAACCCGGACCTCCGTCAATATATATATTCTGCTGTGGCTTGTGGATGGTAAGTGGCCCATTTGCTGTCTCAAATCTGAAATAAAAGGATGATTCCACATTACTCAGGCCGAATATACTTTCATCTGACTTGACATGTCTCCTGAAGAAGTAAGGCATTGTCTTGATGATTAACAATGTGTAGGCTATAAATATCACCGGGAAAACGAATAGATTATACCAGTTTGACAACTCACTGAAACCAACCACAAGTATAGTGGCCGTCATTAAGGTCAGACTTGTGTAAAACCATTTTTTACTTTCATCATCAGGTTTCTTATATGGAAAAAGAAAAGCTAATCCGGCGATGAGTATCACATACAGGAAACGGAACATGATTCCCTTTACCAGCAGTTTTTCCCACATGGCCTGATTCCTGACCGGAACATACAAACCGTTTACTATAGCCCACTGGAATAATACAGCTATACCTATCAGAGTAGATAGCAGTATAAGGATGAATGACAGGTCTTTCTTTTCTTTTTCCATAGTTCAATCTTTATGCGTTAGTCTCTTCTTTCTTCTCACTCTTGCCGAGCAGTTCTACACGGCTTACATTCATAGTGACAGACGGTATGCAGTTTCCGTCCTCTTTCTTGAATACATCAATAAATATATCTCCAGTCACATATACCTGAGTACCCTTTTTGATATATTCCATGATTTTTGTGTCAAAGTTTACAAAGCAAGTTATCCAAAGAGTCTTGTCTTCTGTGTCTCCAACTCCTTTAAACTTTGATGAAACAGGGAAATAAAATCCTTTACCACTCTTGTTTGAACGTGCGTCTGCACCTACATAACCGATTAATTGTCCTGTAAACATAATTCTTCGATTTAGGGGTTAAATATTCATTGTTATTTCAGCAGGCTTGACCATTTCCTTGCTCATTTCTGCTGTTTTGTTAGTTTCAAAATCTATTCCAAACACCTTGCTTACTGCCTCTTTCCCTTCATTGTTGCTTACATTGACATTTAGCCTGTCTATCATAAGCAACGAAGGGTTATAGCCGGCTTCTTTCAACTCTTTCAATTTATCTTCATCGCCCTGGCTTGCCGCCAGTAAGAATTTTTCATCATTGCTCAGTTTAGGTTCCATTCCGTAAACCTTCTCCTGTATCATGGCACTTGCCTTGGCCACATCGGAAAGAATGGTGTATATGAATTTCGGATCTTGACTCAATGCCGACAGCCAGCTCTTCAGATACATCGCATTCTCCTCCCTGATACAGGTTGATATACCCATGGTTTTACCGCATGAAGCAGAAGTTAGCTCTGCGATAAGTTCTTCCTTGGCGTATTTGGAATCTCCGAAAACCTCTCCTTTTTCTCTTTCCAGATGACCGACTTCACCGGTTGAATGTGCCATTTCATGCAGCAGTGTTGAATAAAAGGATTCCCCTGTATCAAACTGTCCCTTCAGCGGGACAATTATATGGCATCCTTCTCCACGCCTGTAATAAGCACTGTCGCTTTCTCTCGGATATATCGGACATATCCATTGCCTTTCTCTGATAAGTGCATCAAGAAACGGCATGGTGTACATGCCTTGTTCATCCTTCAGAGCCGGTGGAACAAACTGTGACTTCAGCTTTTCCCATTTCTCAGGTTGGACTTCCGGATAGTTGGTTTGAGAGACATTGAACACATTATAGGTTTTCATATAAGGTGTCACTTTATATTCCCTCTTTTCGTCCTCTGATAGATTCCGATAGTCTTCTATGCTTATCTTGTTCCCGTTCTTGTCCTTTACTGAAAAGTTCCAGTATATTACGGGGAACGATTTCTCTCCTTTTATAATTGAGGCTCCGGCTTCCTTAGCTTGCATGAATGTCATATACAATGGTGTGCTGTAACCCTTTTCTTCCGAAAGTAAGTACAGCATGAAGAGGTTTATCCCATTATATACTCTGCCTTCGATGTTCTGGGGTAAGCCCCCTCCACCTTCCGGAGAGAACCAGGGCTTTTTCCAGTCATGCTCAACCTCCTTGATTTTTTGAATCATGAGGTCTGCAAACTGTTTCAGTGCTTTGTCACCTGCTGAATCTTCTTTCATAACTGTTCGTATAAATGGTTATTCTCATATTCACATAGCCACTTGACGGCATTCTCATTATTGGGTCTCTCTCCTCTTGACTTCATGTCTTCAAGATATATTTCTGCCAAATCTTTCTGAGCGAGCAGAAACTCCAGGTCATCGATGATGCCTTCCTGTCTTTTCTGTACCAGTTCATTGTAGTCCATAATTGCATTTTTATAAGTCGTTGAACATCTTGTTTACGGTATTGGCAATTGGTCTGGCCATTTCTTTTGTATTGTCCGGCTTCGGACTGCTTGCCAACTTCACATCACCCAAAGTCTTGCCTTTGTTTTCAAGACCGAATATCTTCTGAACGGCGATGATGGTGTTTTCCTGTACGCCATTTTCTCGCATGGCTTTTATATCATTCTGTGTTATCTGATATCCGGTTTTTTGGATGTCCTGAATGACTCTGAAATTTCCTACCGAGGCTGCATCTAAAAGCTTGGCAGCCTGTTTCTGATGTTCGCTCAGTTCATCCGGCTTAACCTGAAAAATCTTCTGAACTTCCTTCATTTCATTATCACTCAGATTCAGCTGTTTTCCAACACCTCTGATGTAATCTTCACTTGGCTTATAACCGTCCTCCCTGAGTTTGTCAATCGTTTCAAAGTCCCTTTTACCGACCGCTTCCTTAAACTCGCTGTCCATGTCTCGCCCTTTATCTGCCGATACCTTATTTTCTATGACGGGGTTTACAGCTTCCAGTTTAGGTCTCATCTCCTTTATCAGTTCATGAGCCTTTCCTTCTGTAATACTCTGTATGTTTGAGAACTGAATGCCTTTTTTGTCATCTGTGAGAGATATGTCGGCAAGGATATATCCGTCCTTGCTGTGCATGAGCTTACTCTCTAACGTATGACCGTTGGCAAGCAGATATTTGTCTGCTTTGGTTAACTTATATCCGTCATATTCCTCGGTCTTGCCTATCACATTAGGTATCTTAATTTCTTTGCTTGATCTCACGATTACCGAATTCAAGTCCTTGTCAACCTGAAGCATAATTGTACCTCTTTTGGTATCTAAAGGAACAATATCACCGTGTAGAAGACGCTCTTTCTCCGTTTTGTTAAGCTTGTGTCCAAGCATCCTGTCCGGAATGGTTAGGGTTTCCTTGCGGTAAAAGACGGAAATGCCGTTCTCACTCATACGCAGCTTCCCTTTCTTCTCACCTATATCCATCAGGTCTGACATTATACCCTTTTCCAGTTTTGTTCCTTTACCGTCCAGCAGGTTGCCGGTGTTGTGTGCATATTCGTATAGTTCCTGGCCTGTATAGCATACTTTACGGTTATGGTCTATGATGGTGAAACCGTCTTTGTTTTCGCCCTTTATGTCATTCCACCGAATCACACTGATTCCTTTTTTTCTAAGTTCTTCGATGTATGAAGGCTCATTTGCCTTGTTCTTGTCAAAGAACGAACAAACCTTTTCTTTTGACTCCTCGGCTCGCTGTTCATTCCGGTTTTCTTTAGCTTTAGATCTGATTTCATCCAAAGATAATTGGATACTGTCATTCCCCTTGTGGAAAAGATAGCTTCCGTCATGATATTCTGTTTTATAGCCAAGAGTTTCCGACAAGGCTCTGAACTGCCCTATGTTATTATAGGAATAGTTCTCATAAGCTTCTTTCAGTTTCATATCATTTTTCGAATAAAGGTTCTGCCCTGATAATATACTTGTTCTCTACAGCCAGCTTCATGTGTCGGCCACCACCTTTTTCATATAGCTCTATCTCAAAGATTTTATTGTCCGGGATTGTGAATTTGTTGAACCCCAGCACAAGCCTGTTTCCGCTTTTGCCTTTTATCTTAGTCTCAAAGTCCTTGGTGTAAATGGGATCGATGGTTGTTTCCTGCTGTATGGCATTCTTGCTTTTCTTGATGTCTCTTTGAAAGCATTTGACAAATTCAATGTCATAGTCTATATATGACTTGTTTTTCAAATCAAAGATGAAAAACATAAAGTCTTCATGTACATACAGGTTGGACATTGACAGCTCAAACTTGTTTTTTACCTCGCCAACACTGTAAATGTTCCTTTTCTTTGTTCTCAGCTCCTGAAGGCATTTGTCCATCACCTCACTGTTCACATCAATGTGGGCAGTATATTCACGCTTGTCATCATAGTTGTAGGTGAAGACCGAAGTCTCGTTTCTGCGGATGACAATGCTGTATGTATTCATGTTCTTGTCGATGACAAAAAGATTCGAATTTTCAACGGCATCCTTAGCTGTTGAAACCTTCAGCTGATTGTTGTAGCTCTGTAAAGCAAAGGACATTTCGTTACCTTGTGTGCCGTATATAATGTCTGAGGGGAAGAAAAACTCGGCCATGTGCATGTCACTGACATCCGCCTGATAATCGTTGTGTTCCCATTTACCGTTATCTTCATAGATATTAGGGGAAGGATCGACAAGACCGTTTGCTATATATTTCACATGGTAAGTATAGACACTGCCGTCGATACAAACGACGGTTACATTTGTCTCTTTCTCAAAGTCTTCACTCTGTGCGCACAGTCTGACAACGTGGGGTGCTTCTTCAACCCTTTCTGCCGAAATAAGCTCTTTCTCTCCTACTTCAATATCGGACACTTGTACCGGGAATACCAGATGCTTCACAAAGTCAAATGATACGTAAATGTTCTTGGCTTTGATACTCTCCTGTTCGGGACTCTGTGCTTTTAAGCCGAATGCGGCCACACATAGAACAATTAAAATATAGATTCTTTTCATAACTTTCAATTATAAAATGCGGTGAATACTGTTATCGCCCATAACAAGACAATACAGGCGAAAAATGAAACCAAAAGCGGTTTGATTTCTGTAAACTTCTTACCCTGCTTTCTTGATATATAGATTCTGTACCCGAAAAACAGGGTTGCTATAACAATTAGATAATTCAAGATATTCAAAATCATAACTTGTCAATTAATGTTTCCAAAGGATGTGGCTGATTATTTTTGTTCTCTTCAAGCTCAGCATATAGTCTCTGCAATTCTTCCTGAACAGCTTTCCGTTTCAGCTTTGATTCTTTTGTCTCTTCCTGTATATACATCTGATAATTGCTCTTCAGATGTACCTTGACTTGCGAAAGTTTCATATTCAATATCTGTTTTGCTATCTGAGTCGTAGCATTTACAGCACTGGTTATCTCACTTGTCATTGTTCCGATAGAGGCAAGAGGCATATCTATATTCTGGACAAGTCCCTGCTGCATACGTTTGGCTGCCTGAGCCTTCATGTTGTTTGGTAAGTTCAGCCCTTCCATTGCATCATTGTCGAAGATGACAAAGGAAACAGGGCTGATCGTATTTCCTACCTTCAGGTTGTTTACCACTACCTCCAGCCGGTTTGCTCCTAATGTCGCCACACCGTAAAAGAGTGTGTTAGCCGGTATTTTCATGCCACAGACAACGGCATCTTCCAGCATACGCATTCTTACTGTACTGCCGGTAACGACTGTCTGGTCTCCATGTATGCAGGCCTTGAATAAGGTGTTGCTGCTTGGCATACTTGCCTGTTGCCTCCTTGTCCTTTTGCCATTCTCGGCTATGTATATAGGCTGGTTGCTTACAAGGCTGTCCATTGCACTGCCTGGTTTGGGCTTTGTGGGATTTTCGGCTTTTTTCTTTTCCTGATCATAACCTATAATCCTTTTATATATCTTTTGTCTATAGACATTGTTCTGCTCCAGTTCCTTTCGGATTTCAGCATTTTTCCTTGCTTCCCTTATAATCTCCTTCAACTCTTCTTCATCCTCAATGCTCGCAAGCTGCTTTTCCAGCTGTTCCGAGAGGTGGCTGTCGCTGCTGCCATATTCACCCATTACATCAGAGTATGGATCTCTTCTCATTTTCCGTATTTTCTCCAGTGTTGCCTGGTCATATTTTTCATTTCTGTTCTGAAGGTCGAAGTAGAAATCAGAACCTCTTACCTGTGATTCATCCATGATTCTTTGTTTCTCCTTCTCTTCTCTTTCATCCTGTTTATAGGCTTCAATCTTATTGAGAGCTTTGTCCTTTGCTTCCGAATCCGGCTCTAGTAATACACTTTGCCTTTCTTTTTCATTTTCCGCAACTTCCTTTGATGATGTGTCGTGAACAAAAAACACGTAGAGAAATAGACCACCTAATACGATGGGTATAATCATCAGAAGCTTGTTCTTGTCTTTTAAAAAATTATTAGTTTTCATGTTCGTCAGATTTTTCTGGTTGGGTATTATTATATTCTTCCTGGTTGTCTTCAATTGGTGCCGAATAATGCACGATCCAGTCCTCTATCTTGGCTCCGTGTGCATTTTCCTCACTTCTTGATACATCGTAGATGGAGAACTCTGCTTCTACCTTTCTTGAAATCTTTCCTCTGGCCCTATATCCCGTCTGTGTGAAAAGTATTTTCCCTGTTACAGGGATAGTTCCCATATCAATGACTATTTCGTCAATTGATACTCCGTATCTGATGTTCTTCTGAACCAGTGAATTGAGCATATTCACATCATTGTATTCGTTCAACAGCTCTTTCCCCTTGTTCCCAATGAGATTCAGGGCACTTGTGATATTTTTCTCATAGGTATTTTCGTCAAAGGCATACCATTTTCCGACAAAGGTCTTGACATGATTGATGTATTCGAACCTTCTCATATTTGATGCCGGCATACCACTTGCCTCATATACTTCCCCATTCTTGTCTATGACCAATGCCTGGCTGTAAGCTTTTTCAAGCTTCATCGTCTGATAGATGATGCATGTGATAAAAGCTATCGTAAGAACGACACAGTAGCCTATCGAAAGTCTTATAGTCATCTTTACGGCATTGTCTACACCTTTAAATTTCATCAAGTCCATATCTGCTATTTTTTATCATCGATTATACTTTCTCCAATTGATGCCGCAGCTCCTACATTTGTTGCTTTGGCTGCTGCTCCAGCTCCACCAAGCAGGGCTATGGTGGCTGCTGTCGTTGCTATCGACATAACCTTTGAGATAACCTTGCCGGCATCACTGTGTCCGACAATCTTTGACGACAGCCAGAAACAGCTGCAATATGCGCCGATTAGAGCCAGATCCATGCCCAGATATTGCAACTGTTGTGTTGCCATATCAACCATGTCGGCCGGTGATTCGCATAGTGCTTTTAATGTCTGCCACATAATCTGATTGAGTATGTTTATCACAGTGAACACCATACAGGATGAACAGAGAGTACCGAACCAGATGGATAGCTGTTTCTGAAATACCGGAAGCATACTGAACGCGAAGACAAACGGGCCGAGTATAACCAGTATCTTTACAATAACTACACCTAAACCCAGGATGATGATTTGTATGATACCTACAACCAAGGCTGCCGCAGCGTGTAATACAAGTGCTACAAGGTTTGCCGGATTAAGGATATTGACAAGTTTCTCTATACTGGCTCTTAATCCTGTTGTCTCATCCTCTTCCGCTTTTTTATCAAGCTCATGCTGCATGGCTCCTGTTGTGTCCTCTCCAGCTGCCACTTCCGCTTCAAGTGAATTGGTCTCATATTCTGCTATCATTTCACCCTGCTCGTTGCTTGCCTTGGCCATAAATTGGGCAAATTCATTGGCTCTTTCTGAAGATAGCGATGTAGCTTCGTTTATGACTTCCATTGTTCCTACAATGGTCTGTGCGATTGGCTTATACATTGTCAGACAGAAAAACAGTACCAGACAGCGGCCGATTTCCATCATGTCCGGAAACTTGTCTTCATTTGATGTCAACAACTGACTGGCTCCGTGATACAGATAATTATAGGCCAGATTGCATATAAAACAGATGACTGCAACTCCAAATGCTATAACTGTCATCTTTGAAACTAATTCCATAGTGAGGCCGTCTGTTATTTGGAGTCCCCACAAAAAATTGTCCTGGTTCATAGGCTTAGTTGGTATATCTTGTATAGGCTGAAAGGCGACCTTGATAATAGGTCTTCCGGTTGTGTCCTTTCATCGATTTATAAATGACTGTACTTCTCACTGTTTCGTTAAACTCTCTCATTTCATCTGCTGCCTTTTCAACAGACTCCTTTACCTGTTCGATAAAGGAGATTCTTCCTTCAGAGTTCATCGAGAAATAACTTGTTACCGTTGCTACCTTCATCAGGAGGTCGGTACTGACGCTGAGATTGACTGTTACTCTTTGAAAATTAAGAAACTTCAAACAGTGGTAGTTGGAACCTACATTCATATAAAAGCTGTAGTCCTGGCTCAGACAGGCAACGTCATCCAACAGATCAGCAAGCTCTTTCAGAGATTTCAGTTCCTTCATTCTGTCTATGTTCTGTAAACCTTCCCTTAATTTCTGGGCTGCTTCCATCTCCTTTATCTGCTCTATCCATTTCTTTACGTTGGTGTACCACTCTGTTGAATTAAGGAAGGTATGTCCCGGATCATGCACAACCCACTGGGCATCTGCCTTCCCTGCACCTATAAACAGCATGGCTGTCGTGATTATGAATATTCCAAATAATTTCTTCATAAGCTTAAATGATAAATGTGATAGTAAATATTACGCATACTACCCAAGCTATCAGGTATGTACGTGCGTTTTGCTTTTTTGTGGCCAAAGCCCAAACCACAAAGATGAGGGCTATGGCTAATAATGCTGCTGCTATACTGGGTGCTACACTGTTCATGCTCGTGTTCATTTCAGTGCTGTAGTTTAACAACTCCGTTAATCCTGCTGTTGCATCATCCATATTGCTTTCTCCTTTCTTCCAGATATAAGTTTATGGCCGTATAGGTCGAGCCTGTTTCTTTGAATAATTGCTTAATCCTGACTACGGTTGATTGCTTTGAATCAAATGCTACCGCTGCAAAATCTGATACCTCATTCCTGAAAATGAATGCATCATTGGACATCTTGATGAAGAACTCCCTCCAGCGGTCTGTCCTTTGCAATGACTCTATCATATAGATTTCTTCGTCATTGATGGACAAGACAGACTGGATTTCCGGCAGGTTCTGGCGGTGCTCCGAGTGATCCAGGATTATCTTTGTAGCACAGTTGATGATAATTGAATCCTTTATTCCTGAAGGCATGTTCTTCAGGAAAAGGATATTCTGTGCTGCCAGAGTGATGCTTCCCTCTTTCTTTCTGAATGTACGGTACAGATAGGCTATGAAGTCTCCGAACTTTTCATCCTGAAGGAAATCCAAGGCTTCATCGATAATCAGTTCCTTCATCATACCCTGTCGTTTCTTAATCTTATCGACAATCATCTGAAGGGTAATGATGGCCACTAGCGGAAAGTATTCCTTCTTTGACGCATCTTCCATGTCAAATGCGATGAGCTTGTCATGAACAATATCCACGTTTTCCTTTGCGTTGAGCAGGAAACTGAGTTCACCGTCTGTATATGGTTCCAGCAGAAGAATAAGCTCTTCAATCTCGAACTTCTGCTTTTCAAAATCACTCATTCTGTTTTTGAAAACTTCCTGAAGATATTTTCTATATGCTTTCATATCAGGAAAGATTCTTTCATTATTCTGACCTACTGATGAATTGTTTACATAGTCATAAAAGCCGATGATGGATTTTCTAAGAATCGCCGTCTCAGCCGGCATCATCTGTTCCCTTGCTTTCCAGATATAGCTTATTATGGCTACGATAGTCTTTATCTGGTCATCCGCTGATTCTGCGTCCGTTGTGTCGATATAGAGATACTTACCGTTCTTGTCACGGTCACACAGAAATGGATTGAAGGCAAATTTCTTCTGTTCTGTAGAATCAAAATATTTCCCTCCATTCAATGCTATCATAGAACGGTATGAACCACCGATGTCGATGATCATGATGTCTCTACCCAGCTCATAGCTTTGCAGAATGTAATTGTTAAGCCAGAAAGATTTTCCTGAACCTGATGGCCCGATAACTATTCTGTTCTTGTTATTCAATGTCGGATAATCCCAAAGATTTATTTTTACCGGTGTTCCGAAACGGTCATTGTATATGTGTCCTTTCGTATCTGAAACATACATACCTTCTTTTTGCAGATAGCAGATTGCCTGTTTGGTTGTATTGATGAAACCTCTGTAATTTGCCCTGGCGTTACCAGGTATGTTTGTAAAGAAAAGGTTACACAATTCCGCATTTTCAACATAACAGCTGCTTTGGTTCATGAAGGAGAATCCTTGCTGTACAAGGGCTATCTTACGCATCAGTGAAGTTTTGTCCGTATCATTGAGAATGACATTGAACGAAGTGTAAGCAGTCTGATAGTCAAATTTCGTAATCTCCTCACAGAACAATCTTTGCTCCTTCTGCTTTTCTGCTGCAGGGGGATAAAAGTTGGTGATGTAGTTCAAGGCATCCTTCTCCGCTCCTATTGCTGTTACTGTCGCATCAGGATCTGTTATCTCGATGACCACATTGACGATATGATTAAAAGGCAATCCGAGACCTACGGGGTATAACATCGAGCACTTGCTCTTGATACTGTCCGGTATTTCAATGTTTCCACCGTATGAACGTGCTTTACCGGTGTGAGGAACTGAGAGTTCATGCAGATGTTCCCCCTCGATTGTCAGTGATAACATCGATACATACTGCTGGCCGATTTTCATTTCACCGTTCTGTGTGATGGCCATCGGATTCACAACCTTTTCCGTTGCATCTTCTACAGGTGTATCATAAGATAGATTGATGTAATCATAAACAGCATTGTTCAACTCTTTGCTGTTCATTTTCCTGATTTCGAATTGCTGGATAGATGCCAGGCCATTCTCAAAATTAAGAAGCGATGCTTCCATCTCTGTCATTCGTCTCTCATAATCCCTATATGGCTGCTTAAACGGGTAATGTAATCTTCTTAACAGTGATGTGTTGGTCGCACTTTTTCTTATTTTGCCGTTCTTTTTCCCATTGGTAAATGTAAGATACAGATTAGTATAACTGTTCAGAATCTCCTTGCCGTCAAAATGCCGGTTGTTCTCTGCTATCAGAGCATTGTTTGAATATTCCTGATTGTTATACTCTCCGGTATAATAAAAAATCTGCTGATGGATGACAGTTCCGGCCGGAAGCATCTTCAAGAGAGCTTCAAGTCTCTCATGGATATATTCAGCTTCTTTTTCCGAAAGTGTGAACACTTCAGGAAGAAGCATTCTGTACCCTACTGTGATGTCACCGTTCCCATTGATGATTGCATCCTGGGTGATGGTCTGTATAGGCAATATGTCTGCCAGATCAGTGGCCTTGTCTGTTACTTGCACTTCTTCATTGCGCATATACAATATTGCAATGAGAAGAGCCAACAAACAAATGACAACGGCTGTTAGGATGATAAGTGTGACCATTGGCTGTTCAGTTTAGAATGAAATTGAAAATCTTTTTTTTATCTACTATTTTTCTGGGAGTTGCGCTCCGTACACTCAAACCTGTGAGAAAATCCGGATTTCCAGCCTTATGTTCCTTTTTCAAGGTATTGAACAGTAGCCCTGACAGAAATACTATTCCGCTGAGTAGAAGCGTTATGACCAGCGGATGCAGCTGCTTGAATATGCAGACGATAATCGTGATGGCTACTATAAGCATGAATATTCCGAATTGCCCGGATGACAAGCCGAAAAACTTGATAGGCTTGTTTATTTTCCTCATGGTTCTCATGGCTCAGATAATCAGGAAGGCAACCATAATCACTACAACTGCAATGATCCATCCTAACAGGTATTCTTTGGCATGTGGATTATTTGTAGCAAGAGAATAAATCACGAACACCAGTGCGATACCCAAAACGGCTGCGAGAATGTATTTTGCGACATCAAGGATTGTGTCAGCACCTTCCTTGGCTGTGTCCGTTACTTCCGAAAGACTGCTTATCTTAAGGCCGCTCTGTGCTTCTAATTCAATCGGAGCTGCCACCATGAACAGAAACATAAGACCTACTGCCCACCTGCTTACACTGTTGTTTACGTTCTCAAATCTCTTTCTTAATTGCTTTAGTACTTCCATAATTCTTCAATTTTAAAGTTTATACTTGTATTGTTTTAATTAAATTCCATTGTACATCTTCAAACCTTACGAACTTTTCCATTTCAGTGTCTTCCGTTTTTTCTTTTGTTTCTTCCGGCTTTTTCCCACTGTAATAGTAAGTTCTCCCATCTAAGAACATGTCCGCTATTTCCTTGGCAAGGTCATCTTCCTCGGTGTTCTCAACTTGAAAGATTACCCTGATGACCGGCGCTTTTTCCTGTATATTTTCCCTTTTGTCTTTCTCTACTCCAGGTTCTTGTTTCTTTTCATTATTTCGCCCGTCTTTCGGGACTTTTCTTTTAGTCAGAAAATGATAGATACCAAGAGAGATGACAATAAGTATAATAACATCTGCTATGCTCATATCAACGACCATATTAATAGCCAGACAACCAACGCTACTACATAGGTAATAATAGCTTCCTTTGTTTTTTCATGATTGGTTATCAGCTTTTTAAGTACAGATAATCCTGCACAAATAAAGCCAATACCAACCAGCATTGCACCTACTTCACGGTACAACGATATCAGGCCGGATACATCTGTACTGGCTTGCAATAAGACAATAAGTAACATGATTTTTATTTATAAAGGAGAATCTTCAATCCCGCATTCCATACGGTGTTCCAGTTCTTTACAGACAACGGACTCCACATTTCTTTTATTCCGACGGTGAATGCGAGCTTTGGCAATATGAAAAGTTCTATTTCAGTCCCTATTTCCGGACCAACGATAAATTGATACTCTTTTGATGGATGTCTGGTGTATTCTGTGCCCAGAAAACATCCTATACCTATATTCCAGTAGATTGATTTAAGGTTACTGGCTATTGTTCGGTTATAACTGCCGTTTACAAACCAGTTCCGGGCTGTTTCTTCTCTTTGTTGGTTCTGCATTACCGGCATTATGCCTAAAGGCTGGGTTGCTTCAGTATTGACTGAATAATCGAAACTCTTTTCAAAATAATTCAATCCGGCTTTCCAGTAGGATGTTCTGTCAATGTATTTTGAGAATGATATATTTGCCATGTTATCAGCTTTCCCGAATATATTGGTACCATAACTACCTTCTAAAGCTGAAATCCTCTTGTAGTGTCTCTGTGCTTTAATCACACTGCCTCCAGTAAACAGGAGGAGAATCAGTATTACGATTTTCATGTTGCTGTACATAGTGCTTTCTATTTTTAAAGTTAATATTATCCAGTTTATTATTTTTATGTTTTATCATATCCTAATCTAGTAATTGTATCAAATCCTGCTCATTATGTCAGGATATTCAATTGATTCTGTCCAAACATATAGATAATATGCAAAACCGCAAATAAAAAGACATTTTAATTTCCGCAATATGCTGTTTTATTAATCTAGTTTCATTTTTTGTTATGATGTAAAACATATAATGACAAGCACAAAAAAAAGACAGGATACTAGTTGTGTAAAAGTATCCTGTCCTTTTATAAGCTATCTGAAGATCTTTTTTCTGGCTTTACTGAGAGCCTGTGGTGTTATTCCGATGTACCTTGCTATTTCCTTTAACGGAACATGTTTAAAAAGCCATTTTTCTTTATTTAATACCTTTTCATACCTTTGGTCGGCAGTCATGCAGTGTATTCCTTCTTCTCTTTCTATTCTGTGCATAAGAGACTTTTCAAGGTGAAAAATAGCCAGCTTACAGAAATTGAAAGATTCTCCGAACATCTCATAAGCCTTGTGCTTTTTCATTCGCCATACCTTACAGTTTGTGTTGGCTTTGATACTGTAACAGGCTTTGTGTTCCGGATTATGCAGGAAAAAAGGGTTTATGAATGCCCTGTCATCTATAAATCGTGCATTAACAAAGCCACCCTTTGTGTCAGGAAAGCAGATGTTCAGGATTCCTTCTTCCAAATAGTAGAAATGCTCAACCAATTCATCTTTGGTAATCAGATAATGTCCCTTTTTCAAATGAAAAGGTTCAAAATTTTCCTCAAAATAGATTTTTTCTTCTTGCGTAAAACGGATGTGTTCTTGAAGTTCCATCTTCTCGATGGTTTCTTCAATGAGTTTAGTTATTTGTCTAGGTGCCATAAATATATATAATGGCACGGTTCCGCCGTGCCAAACGCGGGAGTGGTGTCGCCCTTATAAAGCACTGCTTCCCCGCGCCGTATTATTCGGTACGGGTTCGCAGCTGCTTTATAGTTTAACTTCTGACACCACTCTTCCGTTTGGCAGCTGTACGTATGTAAAAAAACGGATTTCCACTTTTACATAGAAATCCGTTGCAAAGTTATTAAAAAATATTCATTTATTGCCTAAAATGGCCTAATATCTGCCATATTTACAATACAATTTTCTTTTGGTGGCATCTTCAAAACGTGGATATATATATTTCTATATATCTCGTTTTTTAATTCCATATCAGCATCGCTGTATGCCCACTCAGTAAATTCCTCATTAAAGCTTCCGCTGCCGAATATGAAACAATCTTTATATTTATAGGTCTCATATACTTGTACGCCTTTTTTTCTTAAGAAGGCATCTTTGAGCCCTTCATAATATTTTGCGGTAATTATTGCTTTTGCTTTTTCATCAAAATATTTGAGGGTTTCTTCTGAAAATCTGAATTTTACGCTATAGGCCCACTTTTCATTTTCCTTTTTCACAAATTCGTATTCGAATTTTGTTTGTGTCAGATTCTTGTTTATTGCATTTAATGTTGCAATTACTTTTTTCTTGCGGTCATGGTTGTTTGCTATGTTTATATCGAAGTGCTTGGCCAATTCATCTACTGTCAATGTAAACTCTGGTTCCTGACCTTGTTGTATCTTATGTTTTATAAGTAAAATCATTTTGGACAGATTCAGATAGAATTTCCTGTATGCCCTTTTGTTTGGCAGACATCTATAGTCCTTAAGGTCTATCAGATTATATCCGGTGAACATCATATTCTTCAAATCTTTGCTAAGATTTACCTTATACAATCGTTTTGTCCTTTTCTTTGTTCCGAAATTGTCCTTGATGTCGAAGCTTTCTAAAATAGGAATAAACTTGAATTTAGTTACTCCATTTACAGTATAGCCAACACTGAGTGTATTCTTACCTAAACTGAATAAGGCAGACTCAAAAAATGTCTCTATAGGATGTTCTATCTGCTCACCGTCATATTCAGTTTTATAAACAGGCGTTAACTGACCAAATGTTTTTGTTTTCTGTTCTTCGGTCAACTTGCGCTGGAGTTTTGTCCTGTCATACCCCATAACCGTGCAAAAGTCTTCAATTGAAAACCACATGTCACCGAACAGATCCTTCATTTGCGTGTTAGCGGCAAAAATTATGATATCATGCATGATTGTTCCTCCTGATTCAATTAATAAATCAAGATTAGCACCATTATTGGGTTCGCTTAGTGTTCGTGGTACCCTGCTGAGTTCTTTGTATTGTTCTGTTTCAACCATAATTTTACCGTTTGTTTGCAAATATAGCGATTTTCTATTCATTTAGTGTATTATTTATACACTAAATAGCTAATAATGAAATAAATCATTCGTCCAGATGTGTAAAAGTGTCCCAGTTGCCTTTTTTATTACTACAATAAAAATTATGCCACAAAAGGGACAGTTACAAAAATTAACATTAAGTTTTTACCTGGCTTTTATTCAGAGTATTTCCATTAGTTGTGTAAAACCGTCCTAAAACGATGGTTTTATGCCTTCCCAGATGTGTAAAAGTGTCCCAGTTGCTTCTTTCAGATGTGTAAAAGTGTCCCAGTTGCTTCTTTCAGATGTGTAAAAGTGTCCCAGTTGCTTCTTTCAGATGTGTAAAAGTGTCCCAGTTGCTTCTCCCAGATGTGTAAAAGTATCCCGACTTCGAAGCCAGTTGTGTAAAAGTGTCCCATTCTCAGTTTTACGTTTATTCCCCGAAAGCCTTTCCACAAGCGGTATCTACGGTTTTTCTGTTTTTGCCAGATGTGTAAAAGTGTCCCATATATTCATAATACCCTAAAAACCTAAATAAAGAAATGTTTCGACTTGTGTAAACATACTTTCGGAAAAATATTATCGGGTTAAATGCTAAATTATTTACATATATTAACTATTCAGCTTTGGCGATATAAAAATTAGGGGCACTTTCCCGCAGTTGTGTAAAAGTGTCTCACTTACCCCAGATTTCACTAATGGTTGTGCAAAAGCGTCCGGGTTATATAAACATCAGTTTATGCTACCTCATATGTTCATCTATGACATGTGCGGTTATGTTTAAGTTTAAGTTAAAAAAAACGGGTAAAACAGGATTCTTATACTCCTGCTTTACCCATTACCTGGCTTTTGATTCTGTAACAGATTCAAAATACTATAAACTCATATATTTCTTTACTGCTGCTTGAATTTCTTTATTGTATTTTTCAAATGCTATTTCCAGAATATTAGTTGCCAATACGTGCATACTTACATCAGATACATTGGCAAGTCTCTTCAGTTTAGCATGTGTTTCTTTTGATATGCGGATCATCTCCACTTCTTTTATTTTCCTTTCCTGGAATAATAAACTGTACTCTTCCTTTCGATTGCAAGACTTGTTCTTTTCCTTATCCTCTTGTTCGTCCTTGTTCTTTTTTTCCGAAAGTACGTTTTCTTCAGGTTTGATAACTTCTTTTACTTCCTGTGGTTGCTCTTCGCCATTCTGTTTTGTCTGCTCTGCTTCCACAGTTATTGTAGGAGCCACGTTTTCTGTTTCCTTTATTTCCTTTTCCATCTTGGATGCATTAGCCAAGAGCTTGCTCATGCCGATTGAAGTTGTTTTATTTCCCATGTTACTCCTCCTCTATATGTTTGCTGATTAATTCTATAACTTCCTCACAAAACTGGTCACACGGATGATGGTAATTACTGCTCAACGTTGACAAGTTCCTCTGATAATCTACTCTTGAATCTTTTATAAAGCTTTCCATGAGCTGGAAAGGAAGGTTTTCCTTTTTACTGACTAACTCTTTGAACTCAATGACATTCGTCATTACCCTATTCATTACACCTCTTACAGTTGTCTTTAAGCCATTTTCTTTTCTTGCCTTTATTATATTTTTATACACATTATCGTAGAAATATAGTGTTGCGCTTAAATCCGTATTGTTTGGTTCAAAAGGCATGATTACGATGTCTATGAAATGCAAAGCCTCTACTACTCCGTTTTGCTTAAGATTACCCGGGAAATCTACTAATATGACATCAAAACTTTCCTTCAGCATATCAAGCTGATTGATAAACTCTGAAGAAGATATATTCATCACTTCATATTCTTCCTTTAGGTTATTGCTTTCATCACTTTCTGACTGACGTAGCCTTCCCATTGTATTCTGCATGTCGTCTATATCTACAACCCCAATATTAATGCCATCCTCGCCCATTGAGTGTACGTAACCGGCAAATAACGCAGTAAGGGTTGACTTTCCTACCCCACCTTTGGGGTTCTCAAAAGCTAAAGTAATACCAGGTAATTTTTTTCCCATATGCTATTTAATTATGTTCTTTTGCAAATATATACTTTATAAATTACTTATGCAAGAAATCACATTATTTATTACTTGAAAAAGTAAGATATTTATTCCTAACGTAAGATATTAATAAATAACATATTTACTATATTATGATATTAACAACGTAAGAAAATATGTTATAAATTAAGTAAGTAATAAAGTAATAATGTAACAATGTTATAATATTACATTGTTACTAATGTTATAAAGTGATGATGTAACTAATAAACGTATGTAATATTGTATATATGTAACATATGTTATTCTGTTATATATTTACGTTTGTTACATAATTACTTATTACGTCCTTGTTTTTTTTAATCCAGGTTAATTAAATCAATAAAATATCCAGGGTTTATTGCTTATCATAATTATCTTGATTACTTTAGTACACGCAAGGTATGTTTTTGTATATACAAAAACGCCTTGCATCAACCGAGTTGATGTATTCTGCTCGTTTTACTCACACATTTATGGTTAGTATTATGAACGAAAAACGTACCGAATCTTTTATATTGAGATTGACAGAAAAGGAAAAAGAGATGCTTGTTTCTTTGGCTAATGAACATGATATGAGTATATCTTCTTATTTGCGAAATATGGCATTTAAAGGTTCTGCTGTTACTAAAACCGATATTCAGACCGTTATAGAATTAAAGAGAATAGGGAACAATATCAATCAGATTGCTAAACAAATTAATCTGATTCCTCATGAAGATAATATAAAACTTTATCTTCAGGAACTGCATGATTTTTTGAATATGGTATCTGAAATAACCAAAAAACTTGTTTAAATGATTGCTAAAATTGAACCGGCTTTTTCATCCATTTCAACATTAAGCAGAAAAATAGATTATCAGTTGGAGAAGATTTCTTCTGGTGAAGCAAAAGAATTATTCAACTCTACGGGTGATTCTTTATCTTCTTTTTCTGATTATATGTTTCTTTTCTCTTCGCTTAATGACAGGGTGAAATTACCTTATTCTGAAATCACCTTGAATCTTTCTCCAGGTGAAAGATTGTCTGAGGCTAATTGGATTAATCTCTCTAAAGAATATATGGAGAAGATGGGTTATGGAAACTGTTGTTACTCCATTATTTTAAATAAAGACAAGGAACACTCTCATGTCCATATATTACACAGTCGCATAGATTCAGAAGGTAAATCCGTATCAAATTCTTTGGATTACAAACGCTCTGAAAAGTTAGCACGGGAACTTGAAAAGAAATATAATCTTGTCAGCCTTAAAGAAAACGAAAGAACTAAAGAACGATTATCCTCAATATCCGGACAGCGCTACTATTTTGATAATGCTTTGAAGAAAGCACTCAGAAATTATGCTGTTAAAGAAAGGGTGATGAGTATTTTATCTTCTTCAGGTGCAGCTGAACTGCTTGGCGACAGATTACAAAAATCAAAGCTGAGCAATGAAGAATGGATGTCAGTTCTTGGCAATCATGAATATGATTCAATTCTTTCTATCCTTAAAAAAGGTGGCTTCCTGAAATCTTTATATAAGGATGATCTTTTATCCAGACTTGATAAAGCTTTTGCTTCAAGTACCACCTTTCAGGAGTTCAGGGCCAATTTGCAGAAGGAAGGAGTGTATATGCGTCTGACAAGTAAGAAAGACAAGTCCTATTATGTTTATGGCCTGTCCGAGGATTCATTTTATATTAAGGATACATCCTTGCCTCAGAAATTCAGATATGGATATATGAGCTTTGATGCAAAGTCAATGTCATACGATGAACAAAAACATTACCTGTTCAATAAACTGAATCTGATACTGGATAAATCAGATTCTTATGATGAATTTAAGCGTTTATTGAAAGAATCTGGTATCGGTATAAAGGAACATGTGAATAGTAAAGGCATATATGGACTTACTTATTCCGTCATGGATACAGATATTCCATTTGAATTTAAGGCTTCCGATATATCTCGCAAATTTACCTATGCTAATATTCAGAGTCATTTCTCCAATGAACCGTTGTTGCATGACAACACGATTCACAGAGTAGGGGAGTGGCGAGAGTCTTTTGAACGCGATAATGAGTATATGTCACATTCTGCTCTTCCTTTTATACCGGATATTGATATTACCGGTGGTAGCAGGAAAAACAGAGAAGATGATCTTCCGCCTTTGAAACGGAAAAAGAAACATAAAAATAATGATTTGTCACTTTAAAAATATCAAATATGAATTTCCAGTCGCTTTTAAAAGAATGTACTCCAGTTGAGTATGGTGATTTTTTTCGCCTTTATAGAATCAGCAATAGGGGTTATGTCATTTACTGTAATGAAAATAACGTAATTTGCTGTATGGAATTATACGGTTTTACGGATATTTCGGTTATTATGCTGGCTGAATTACTGAAGGTTAATTTAGAAGAATTGGAAGATTGCGAAGAGTTTTCCCTGCCTGTTCGTTGCAGCAGACAACAAATAATAGATTATTTGTTTGATGTTTCGGCAAAAGAAACAAATGTGAAACTAAAACATGTATCTGGACTGCATGGCTATTTGCTCAAATCTATACATCAGGATAAATCAGGGCTGGATGCCTATCGCAATCTTTTTCAATTTGATCCCGTTAAGGGAACTACAAGACTTTTGTTTGACGATAATCAGTGCCTGGCTTCAATACGCACAGATAAGTCTGGTTCTGTATATATCTGCTGGAATCCTGTCTTTTTCTTTGGTCTGGATAAATCCGGTGATCCAGACTCAACAGGATATTTACTTGCTTCATCTTCAACTTTACTGATTGATTATGTTTTGTCTAAAATTTCTTGTGAAAGAGATATAATAGTAATGGCTGGTAGCAATCATTTAGAGGCTCTGCTTTTTATTTCTTCTTTCGTTACATCACAAGATCTTTCTTATAAATTATCTGTTTGTTATGATGATATGAATGTGACCATTCAGTTCTTGAACTGGCCTACTCCTCAAAAGATTATTAATTTTATCTCACAGCTTAATAAGCATATCCCTAACGGTTATGAAAAGCTTTCGTGTGTTATGGTAAATAAGAAAATATATTTGCAGGTTCCGGCTATCCGTTCTTATTTAAAACCGTTGCTTTACTTATACTATGATTTGTTGTGTGATGGCTCTTTAAAATTGTCATTATTGAAATCTGATGCTTCCTAATTATTATCTTTGTGCCCATTTTAATGCATTTATTATAAACCTTTATAAATAGCTATATGACAAAATCTGAATTGGTTAAACAAATATCTTATTCTACTGGCATTGATTACGCAACAGCATTAACAGTAGTAGAGGCATTCATGTCTGAAGTAAAATCTTCATTGGCAAATCAGGAACCTGTCTTTCTAAGAGGCTTCGGCAGCTTTATCCTGAAGCATAGGGCAGAGAAAACCGCTCGCAATATTTCCAGAAACACTACAGTAATTGTATCGGAACATGATATACCAGCTTTCAAACCTGCCAAAGAGTTTGTCGCTTCAATAAGTAAATTGAAAAATATTTAATAGGGACGGTTTTACACAACTATCCATTTATCTGTATCACAACTATCTGTAGAGGGTGTATGATTAGGATAAAATTACACAACTAACTTATTCTATGTTATTTTTGAATTTGTAACATAATCAAAATATGAAAGATCAACTTGCTTTATTACGAAAATGCGTCGTAAATCAAATACCGGCAACTGTATTTCAAGGTGACGATACCTGTACGGTAGAAGTCCTGGAGGCAGCCATTGAAATCTACAGAAGGCATGGCGCTTCTCGCGAGTTTCTGTATGACTTCCAGAATGTAATTGAAGATGTTAAGGCTTATCAGAGACAGAATCCCCACAGATTAAAACTGGCTGATATGACTGAGGTTGAGAAAGAACTTCTTCGTAAAGAAATGCTGGAGAAAGGATTACTGGGATGAGCGTAAAACTTACCATGTACTCTGCCGACCTGAGCAGCGAACTGCCATTGTCGTTTGCAGACCAGGGTGTGAGAGCTGGATTCCCTTCTCCTGCTCAGGACTACATGACTGACAGCATAGACCTGAACCGGGAGCTCATACGTCATCCGGCCACAACATTCTATGCCCGTGCTTCCGGAGATTCCATGAAGGATTGCGGTATAGATGACGGCGACCTGCTGGTCATAGACAAGGCCCTGGAACCTCAGGACGGTGACATCGTTGTGGCTTTCATCGATGGAGAGTTCACGCTTAAAACGGTGCGCTTTGACGATAATGAGAAATGTATCTGGCTCGTTCCGGCCAACGAGGAATACACTCCGATTAAGATTACAGAGGAGAACAACTTCCTGATATGGGGAGTTCTTACCTACAACATAAAAAGACAGCTTAGAAAAGGCAGATGATAGCCCTTGTTGATTGCAATAACTTCTACTGCTCATGCGAGCGCGTGTTCAATCCGCTGCTCCGTGACAAACCTGTTGTTGTTCTCTCGAACAATGACGGCTGTGTCGTGGCCAGAAGCAACGAAGTAAAGGCAATGGGTATCAAGATGGGTACACCTCTTTATCAGATCCGTGAGATCCTGGAGGCAAACAATGTGGCTGTCTTCAGTTCCAACTACAATCTGTATGGAGACATGAGCCGCCGGGTAATGATGCTGTTGTCCGAGTTCACGCCCGAACTGACACAGTACTCGATCGATGAAGCTTTCCTGGATCTCTCAGGCTTCGGAGAAGGGGAGAAACTGGTTTCCTACGGTCGGAAGATTGTAAAGACCATCGGAAAGGGTACAGGCATCCCGGTTACAATGGGCATTGCTCCTACAAAGACTCTGGCGAAGGTGGCAAGCCGCTACGGAAAGAAGTACAAGGGATATCAGGGTGTATGCATGATTGATTCTGAGGAAAAGCGCATCAAGGCGCTACAGGGCTTCGAAATTGGCGATGTCTGGGGTATCGGCCATCGGAGTTTGGATAAGCTGCGCTATTACGGTGTAAATACCGCTTGGGATTTTACCCAGAAAAGCGAGAGTTTTGTGCGAAAATTACTTACAATTACCGGTGTACGCACTTGGAAGGAGCTTCGTGGTGAATCCTGTATCGATGTCGAGGAACTGCCGCAGAAAAAGAGTATCTGTACCAGCCGAAGTTTCCCTGACTCCGGCCTGTCCGAGCTCTCCAGCTTAGAGGAAGCTGTCGCCAACTTTTCTTCCGAATGTGTCAGAAAGCTCCGTATGCAGCACAGTTGTTGTACGGAGATAACAGTTTTCGCCTATACCAGCCGTTTCCGTCTGGATCTTCCGCAACACTGCATCAACCGCACCATCCACCTGCCGGTACCGACCAACGACCTTCAGGAACTTGTAAGCACCGCAGTTCGGGCACTCCGCATGGATTTCCGCAAAGAGGGCGGTTATCAGTACAAGAAAGCCGGTGTCATTGTCTGGAACATAGTTCCTGACTCTGCCATCCAGACCAACCTGTTCGACACTATTGACCGTGAGAAGCAATCAAGACTGGCCGCTGCCATAGATGCCATAAACCGCAAGAACGGCCACAATACCATTAAGGTAGCTGTCCAGGGTACCACAGACAAGTCCTGGCACCTCAAATGCGAGCACATCAGCAAGCAGTACACCACCAACCTCGATGATGTCATCCTCGTGAAGTAAAATATGGTGCTGAATGTAGCTTATTTATTTCATAATTACAGCTATAAGTTAATTTTAATATCTACATTTGTATTGTTTGAATATAACCAATGATACTCTTGTTGAATTTATATTTCGTAACGGAATTATAATTCTTCAGGAGTATAAGGAAAAAAGTACACCGGGAACTTTGCCGGGTACGTGACGAACAAAAAACAATAGGGAAAATCAAAGTAAATACGGAACTATAACTTTTAAAGCAACAAGCGTATGAGTAACATTTCAAGAACAAAAATTATTAGTTGTATGGCTGTTATTATGCTAATACTTATTATAGCAACAGGCTTTTTTTCAATACCTATAGGTGTAAGTGTATGCTCTATCCTTGGTACAATATATGGCTATAAATACAAAGATAAAAGCTTTCTAAAATGGTCATTAGTAGCTTTATCTATAGGCATAGCTTCTATTATCTACACCCTTATATTGATAAAATCAATGTAATTTTATATTAACAATAAATGAACGACTTTATATTAATCATTATTCTATTGCCTATAATATTCATGCTGCATGAATTTGAGGAGATTATATGCTTTAAGCCTTGGATAGAGAAAAATCAGTCATGGCTTATAACTAAATATCCTCTATTTTCTAAATTAGTGGCTCATTTAAACGAGATGTCTGTGCCAACATTTGCTATGCTTGTTCTTGAGGAATTTATACTTGTTAGTATTGTTACAATAACTGCATTAACTTTACATTGGTACAATATATGGGTTGCTATATTTACTGCATTTGCTTTCCATATCTTAATTCATATTATTCAATGGATTATTATAAGGAAATATATTCCTGTTATTATAACATCACTTCTTGCTTTGCCATATATTTTTTGGGGACTAAATACTATCTTAAAAGAAATTCCTATAAATTGTATTATATTATATTGGATATGTGGTGTATTCGTAATGTGTATCAATTTATATATTATCCATAAAATTGCATATAAAAGAACTATATAATTTACATACCCATTCCAAAACCCCGGCTTTTCTTCCTGGGCTGATCGAGTTCTTCCTCCAGCTGCTTCTTCCGCTGCGGTGCCTGGTCAATATATAGAACCTGGAATATTATACTATTTCCCTGTTGTTGGTTCTCTTCACGGGCTCTTATTTCTTTTTGTCTAATAATGTTTGGGATAATATATATCTTTCATTTGCTTTTATCAGAAATTCTTCGTAGTTTTATGAACTCAGGCAGAGGTTCTGGTAATAGCCTATTACGGAAGACGTGCATGGCTATGGGCGGTTAGGGTAACTTAACCGCTTTTTCTTTTCAAATTTTCTTTGTTAATAGAAAATTTCTGTATCTTTGCTTTGTCATAATACATAAATAACATCTAACACTGTCATTCTCATTCATTTCTTCAATTCTTGACAGTAATAAATCAAAGTACATTATAATTTAAGATTATAGCTGCATTATCAGCCAGTCTATCACAGTCTGGAGAGAATGTGATAGACATTTTTCTTTTATTCATTTAATCAATTTCATTATGGAACAAGATTTAATAGGTAAGAATGCCGGCGTTATCTGGCATATTCTTGATGGCAAAAAGAGTGTTGAACTTACACACCTTAAAAAGGAATCCAAACTTTCAGATGCCGAATTTTGGGCTGCTATTGGTTGGTTGTCTAAGGAAGACAAATTAACCTTCACTACAGAAAAAGTAGGTAAGAAGATAGTGAAGACATACTCTCTGAAAGACTGATTTATTGTGTGCTCTTGCTGTAGGCTTGCTTGATTTCTGATGGGACAGGCAGGCCTTTTTCGTGGTATATATTTTATAAAATTATCTTCGGGAGATAACCTTTTGAACAAAAGGCTGTAAGCGAGATTTTCAGCGATAGAGGTAACGAGATGGCAACCGTGCCTATTTCTGCGTTTTTCGCTGCATTTCCTCAAATAACTCACTGCAAATCTACGAAATCTTTCTCTAATTCCCTACATATATTTTTCCTTTTTTTATCTGATAAACACCTCTCTTATGGAAAGAATAAATAAGGCAATGCTTTGGAGGAATTTACTCTTTTTGTGAAGCAAAAAGGAAGAAATTCCTCCAAACCCGTAGGGCTTGGCATTGACGTTTTATTCTTGGAATATATCTTTGTGTGCAGATAAATAAAGGATTACCTTAATCCATTGAAAAATAAAAAATAAGATTTTCTATTGATACGGCATAGTTAAAACCGTCTATCGAATAAAAACCTAACTTTTCAGTAAATGCCCTGCTCTTCTCATTAACGGATTCGATACCAATATGTCTGAATCCATGTTTTAAGGCTGTTTCAGCTAAAAACCGGACGAAGTGAGAACCATGCCCTACACGTTCTTTTGAGAAGCTGAGCCGGGCGATAATCAGACAATCCGGCGGAAACAGACTTGCCACTCGTCGGATGCGTAAATACAGGTCTATCTGGCTAACTCTTCGGGTGGAAACAATATTGTCGGGTGTCAGATATACCAGAGATAAACGGTACTTAAACCGTTCCATCAGGTATATATCTATGGCTCTCCTTATTTCTTCGTATTCGTTCATGCTTATTATCTTCTAATTCCCCGTTTGGGTTTCTTCTTTTTCTTGGGTAGTTTTAGGGGCTGTTCTTCGTTGCCGTTGCCCGGTTCCGGGGTAAGGATACCCAAAACGGAGCCTAACCCTAAATCCGGTACGCTTACTGTCTGTTTCTTTTCTCTTTCACCGAAAGAGATATTTTGCTGATTGTCTTTCGTTTGCCTAATTGCTTGTTCTTGCATATTGAGTTGGTCGGAGATGCTGCCGTTCTTCATGGTATTGTAGTATTCAAAGGATTCGGTTAATTGCCTGTCATAGTTGAATAGCCTGTCAAATCCCTGTTCCGCCTGTTGAAACAGGTTCTTTCTATCGAAACCGCCCTTGACCGTCCCTTTCGTGGTATTCTTATGGTTGGTGAGTGGGGAGAGTTTCTTTTTGTTGCTCTGGTCTTTCCGGCTGACAATCAAATGGCAATGCATATTCAGTTCGTTGTCTGACCTGTCCCGGCTGAAATGTATCTTCCCGTAAAACTTTATGTCTTCTGCCGATAGCCCTCTGTTGAAATTCTTTGCATATTCGGGAATAACCACTTCACGGATATACCGTTTCATGGCTTCAGCTTGTTCCTGTTCGGTGCTGCCCATTGCTCGAAGTTCCTGTTCCGATGGGCTGACATGGATAGCGTAAAACTTGGCATCCGTTTTCATGAGTTGCCCGATATTAGTATCGATGTCTTTTATAACCTGTGATTTGTAGATATTATCATCTGTCAGATTGAAAAAACCTTCGGTATAGATTCCCTGTTCCATACGCTGCATATCTTCATGCTCCATGTAGTTGCAGAGCCTTCGGCTACTACCTGCATTATTGTACGTGCCTTTGGATGGTGGTGGGAAATCTATGTTCATGGGGTGCTATTCGCTTATCAGGTCGTTTATTTCAGCTTTTAGGTTCTCTTTCCGCTTGCCGTCCATTACTCCGCAGGTGGCAAGGTCAGAATACAGGGAAATTAGCTTTAGGAGTTTGCTATTATTCTGTTCCTGTTTCTGTAAGGATGAGTTTATGGTTTTCGAGAGGTCATTTATCTGCTTGGCTTGATTGTTAATCACCCCGGCATGTTGGTTGAATGTTTCGCTTATCTTTTTCAAAACATTGTCCTGCAATTCTCGTGAGATGTTTATCTCCGAAATTATTAACTCTTTCTGTTCTTTTACGGATGCATCGAACTTGACCGCTATTGAATGGCTTGTCCGTATCATCGGGTTTAGCTGGTCTTCCTCGTACTTCCGAATGAAGCGAATAATATCATCCTGCCGTCTGTTGATTTTGGCAAGTTCCGATTTTACCGATTCGGGAGCATCCGCAGGGTTGAGATGGGCTTTGTCCAGATAGAGGAAAGCCAGTTTTACAATTTCCCCTTTTTTCAGTGAATAGCGTTTACAAAGTTTTTCTATTAACTTATCCGTTTCCGCTTCTATCGCTATTGTCGTAAATATGATATTTCTATTCTGTTTAGCCATAGTTATAACTATTTTATAGCTATTTATACTTCTAACTTGCTTAAATAGAATTGTATATCAATTCTAGTTATAGCAAGTGTTATAACAGTGCTTTTACATAAAGCACTAAAGCCGAAGGCTTTGCCCCGCAGGGCAAGAGGGAAGAACAGGACTTGTCCGGTTCCCTCTTGCTTAATTCAGCCGAATTAACGATGCGGGGTAGCAGCGTTGTTTCGGATGAATGCGGAGCCATTAACAGGGGGCATAAATGAAAATAAAAGCCCCCGCATTTGCGCCATTCCGCGTTAAATTGAAAAAGCGGAATCATTGACAGGGAACAGACCTTTAGAGTGCGCTTTCGATGTATTTGAATGTCTGGAAATCCATATGTTGGCGCACAAACTCCCGCACATCATTCGTCCGGTAATAGGTTTTATGACCTATCATAAAGTAAGGGAGCTTCCCGCTTGTCCGGTAGCGTTGGAGTGTCCGGTAACTTACTTTCAGAAGAAAGGCTAAGTCTTGATTGTCGAGTAGTTTCTCGTCAGGCTCGAATACCTCTTTGGTGTTGATAAGCGATTTAAGGTCTGCCCCTATATCGTTCAACTTCTTGGATAGCTTTTGCATCCATTTCTCAAAATCTTCATTGTCTATATACATGATTTGCTTCGTTTTTAAGTTTTACAATCTTGTTTTTCAATGCATTGATGAAGCAAAGGACGGCAGAACGAAGAAGCAGAAAAAGGGGAGTAGCTAACTACTCCCCCGAATTTTTTTGATAACAAGCTATTAATTAGCCTATTGCAAAACGGTTATTTTTCATCTTGTTTATTTCCATCCTCTTTTTCTTTGCGGATTATGAGATTACGAAGGAAGTCAATGGCTTTTGTCCGATTAAATGGTTTACGGTCGAAGACCTTTTCCTGTTGGTCGTAGATACTGCCGAAACTGCAATTAAAGACCTTTTCAAAAGCATCTGCAATTTGAATCAAGTGTGCGGGCTTTCCGTTCCGTTGAAACACCTGCTTTGTCAAAAACAGAGCAATCACTATTTCTGCTAAAGCAATAATCCCCAAGCCTTTCGACTTGGGGATTATATGCAGGTCGGATTTGAATGTAGGTTCGCCTGCTTGTCGGAACTGTTCGGGATGCCGAATTTTAAGACATAGAAGCTCCTGTTCGGAGTTGATGAAAGCGATTGCCTTTTGAATATATGCTTTTTTCAAGGCATTTTTCCCCCTGCCCGTAAAGAGGTGCTGACCCTGACGAATCCAACTCGATGCGGGTAAGATTCAATCTCCGAATGGATTTTTCATAATCCGGTTCGGACTGACTGAGGGTTCCGACTTGCACTACAAAATCTACATAGGCATTCTGCATTTCTTCGTTTGCAACTACTGAAGTATCAGATAACAGACTGACAAACTTCGTTTTAAAAATTTCATTCATAAGCATAAAATTTAATTGTGATTATTGATTCAGACCGAAGTCCGGTTCTATGCTGTATGATGTTTTTTAGGAATTTACACGCAATGCCAATAGCTTAATAGATAAGGATTATTTTTCTTTTATAGGAATCCATATTTCACTATATGCAAAGTCTTTTTTTAACTCATCCATTTTTGTAAAAGAGAACGAGGGATTGTCAATCAGTTCGTAATTGGATGACAGAAGCCATTCTGAGTAAATTCTTGCCCAAGTCTGCTGCAAAGTTGAAGGAAATAAACCCTCGTTTGGGAATACTGCCCACAAACCTGCTTCAACGGGTAATTTTTCTAATTGCTTACTCATTTCCCCAGTAGACATCACGCCAATCATATGGGTTAAATCACCCTCTTCTTTCATAAACTTTGCATCGGCATCATAAGAAATATTCAATATTTCATATGGTGCAATATTCTGAAGCTCACGCATTTCCTTCTTCTGCTCTTCTGTAATACTTTGTATAAGTTTTACAACCTCTTTGTTAACTCCTTCAAATTGCATCGGTATTCGTTTACTTATCCCGAAAAAATTAAATGACGATTTGTTTTCGATTCTAAATTCCATGGTAATTCCTCCTGTAACAACTATTTTAAATGAAAATTTAGGGAACATTTTACTTCTCTTTTTCTTGATTACATCCGATGGCAAAAGCCCACTCCATTTCTTAAATGCGCGGGTAAATCCGTCTGTTGACTCATAACCATACTTGAAAGCCACATCAATAACCCGTTCCCCTGCCAGTAAATCTTTATTAGCTTCCGACAATCTTCTGTTTTTAATATATTCACTAAGCGTCATTCCTGATAGGTAAAAGAATACTTTTCGGAAATGAAAATCAGAAACCCTTGCATAGTCAACAACCGATTCAAGTGATATTTCATCGGTCAGATGCTCTTCTATATAATCAATCACTCGGTTTAATTCTCTTAACATATTTCTCTATTTTATTTTATTGCGACAAAGTTACGGTTACTTTTCTTCTCTCAACCGACTCTTTTTTACCAATTTAATCGGATTAACAAAAGAATGGGAAAGAAGTAACAAAAAAAAGAATTTGAGATAGATCGTTTTTTATATCCTTTCAGTAATCTGCTTTTCCAAAGATTCCAGTTTATGGGAAAGGATTTCCATATCTTGTGAGATTTTCTCTTTTGTTATTTTGGCATATATCTGGGTGGTTTTTATATTGGTATGCCCTAACATTCGGCTGACGGTTTCTATCGGAACTCCCTGTGACAGAGTGACTGTGGTCGAGAAAGTGTGCCGACTTACGTGATATGTGAGCCGCTTGTTAATCCCGCATTGCTTGGCTATTTTCTTTAAGATAGCATTACAGCTACTATTGCTTGGAACGGGGAAAATCCGATTATCCCGGCTATACCCTTTGTACTTCTCTATAATCCGTTTAGGAACTTCCAACAGCCGGATGCTCGAATCGGTGTTTGTCTTCTGTCTGCGGGTGATTATCCACAAATGCCCGTCAAATGAGGTTTGCAGGTTACTTTTGGTCAAGTTCTTTACATCCGAATAACTCAACCCGCAAAAAGAGGAAAACACGAATAAATCCCTTACCAACTCATATTGAGCGTTTTTCATCTTGGCATTTATCAACAGTTGCAGTTCCTCTTTGGTGAGAAATCCCCTGTCTTTTTGCTCGGGACTTATCAGATAGCCTGCAAACGGATTGATTGCCAACTGCCCGGCGTTCCGGGCTATGGAAACGATATGCTTAACGCCTATCATATAATTCCATATCGTGTTAGTGGAGCAGTTCCGCTCTGTTCTTAGGTAATGTTCAAAGCCATTGATAAAGGCAAGATTCAGTTCTTTCAAATAAATATCTTCCCGATTATATTCCTGTTTTATATAGTTCGCAACGTGGTTACACAAAAGGCAATATCGTTTATACGTGCCTTTTGCCCTGTTATATCCTACTTTTTTGGAAAACTCTTGGTTATGCTTAGCGAACAGGGTTAGGAAAGTATCTTGCTTTACTCCTAATCCTAAATAGGCGTTCTTTACTTTATCGGCTGTAACAAAACCGTCTGTTTGCATTATTTCTTGATAGTGACGGTTTATATCCCCCCGGATTTTATCTAATGTAAGGTTGGTTTTTACCGCCAACGTGCTTTTCCCAGTAAGCCTTCCGGCTTTGGTGTCCCAAAGGTGGGGCAGAACCGTTAGCTTACAACTGAATTGGCTGATAGTGCCGTCAATCGTAATCCGGCACATTGCCGGAACTGTTCCGTCCGGCTTGGGGTTGTTCTTTTTGAGATAGAACAAAATCTTGAAAGTACTACGCATCTTACTCAAAGTTTACAGATTACAAAATTAGTTTACTTTGAGTTACAAGAGGTTACGAACAATAACGCAAGATGCAGACAGATAGCGACTTATAGACAATTTGCATTTCCCCCGTTGGTAATGATATGGTAACCGAACTTTGTCCTACCTTTGTCTATTGGTAGCTTTTGCCGTCCAAAAGAAAAGCCAAACAAAAGACTTTACCCGCACATTTACAGTCGGTTGTCCTCGTTTGGCTGAAACTTACTTTTTTATCAGACTTTTATTTTACAAAATATTTCATTCAAATTATTTGATTTTGATTTTGTCACAGAATCAGAATTTATTATATTTGTCCAAATCACACAAATCAGCATATATGGACGATAAATTTGAACTTGTAAAAAAATATAATATTGATGTTGATGTCTATATTGATAGAGATGGAACAACACCTGTTGGGAAATTGTCTGATAGGAATTTAACTAAGGAATTTCTCCGTCTTTACTTTATGGGACACATTGCAAAGGTCTGGAAGGTATGGCTTACTGATATATATATGGCTCAAACAACAGACGGAAAAGAAATCTTTCTACCGGAAACCAATATATCTTCTGAAGACATAGAAAAAATAATGAATGACAAACGAGGTGGTAAAAGGCCAGGTGCAGGTTCCAAACGTAAGACAGGTTATTCAACTACCACTATAAGGATACCAGCTTGCATTAAAAAGAATATTCAGTGTTATATTGATATGTATTCACACTATTATAAGGACGATGAATTACCATATTATACTGACGAAGAACAAAGACTGAGTTCGATTAGGGATATGATGAGTGTACTAAAATATGAAGAGCATCTGATATATGAACGTAGAAGAAGAGCTGCTGAGGAAGAGGAAAACAAACGTCAGCTCAAACTCTTTGGTGACGAAAATCAATGATATTATAGCTTTTGAATCTGTAACACAATCAAATCAGATTAGGGTATGCCTGGTTGTTCCTTGCATACCTTTTTATGTTCTTTGCTTTCTTTTCCCTTCTATCCCATATAAACATTATTCTTTCTGGTACCTCCAACATTTTGTACGAAAATATCGCTAAGTATTATTTCTTGCCTGGTCTTATCGTGTCTATAAATCCAATAGATTAATCATCTACACTTCTTTTTGGCCTGCCTTACTTCCGATTTCATTTTCATGTCTTTGCATCATGACTTTAATTCTCAATTTACTTATCAAAGTAACTCTTTACAGGCATACGGACTTTCTAATAGCAATATAAAATAATTGCGTAAATATTACGCATAATATTTGGTTTTTGAAAAAAACTCTATTTTTGCGTAAATTAAACGCAATATAATATGGAAGAATTTAAATATCACTATAAATATCCCCATCCGTCAGTTACTACTGATTGTGCGATTTTCGGTTTTGACGGAATAAGTATTAAGGTGTTACTTATTCAAAGGGTTATGAGTTGGTTGTAAACTAATGTTTCATATAATGTTAGAATACAAGTAAATTCGTAACTTTGTAGCAGAAAAATAAAACTATACGGATTCGTCCGTTTTAGATATAACATAACGTTCGCTGAACGTCTCGTTACGAAAACTGGTAATTTTCATTTGGAAGAGACTAATAGCGCAATGTTCATGCTATACGAAAGTATGGCGTGGGCTTGCCTGTTTCTTCCAAAGGGTATACCAGTACCTCGTAGCGGAGCAGTGTGAGTTCCACGCTTTTTCTTTTGAGGTACAGCGAGCAAAGTATAAACATTTAAAATCAAAGAACATGAGAAAGATTAAAGTTTACATTGCCGCTTCACTTGATGGATACATTGCCCGACCTGACGGAGATTTAGATTGGTTGACAAAATACCCAATAACGCCCGAAATAAATTATGGGTATAATAAGTTTTTCGATTCTGTAGATACGGTAATCATGGGCGGAAAGACCTATCGTGATATTCTTAATATGGATGTTATCTATCCTTATGAGAGTAAAACCACCTATGTAATAACACGGAACATTATAAACTCCCCAAAGGATAACAGATATTTTATAACAGACAATGTGATTGATAATATATCGGAGCTAAAGACGAAACAAGGCAAAGATATTTGGCTTGTAGGGGGTGGAGAATTAATTACGATGATGCTGAATGCTGATTTGATTGATGAAATGCAAATTTGCTATGTTCCTATAATCTTGGGCAAAGGTATTTCATTATTTCCAAACAATCCTAAGGAATCCACGTGGAAGTTAGTTCGAAGTGATATTTATGATTCAGGTCTTATCAAAGTTAATTATGTGATTGATTAACGTTGTTGGTAAATATTTAAGAAAGTATTACCTTTGTAGAAATTTAGAATACCTAAAATCCGCAACTATCATCCAATACACGATTAAGGGTAGATTTATGAGTCGTTAGTAGCAGCTTTCAGTAAAAAGCAACAGCACAACATCAATATGTAGCCACCATCCCCTTACCCCACGATGCGACTTGAGGTAATACGCAGATTCTAACCGGAAAGAAAGGATTCTTATCCGAATTCTGTTTTGAAAGGTCTTGCATAAGCCCGGTTTTCTGTATAGATATTCAGCACGTATTGCCTTGCTGTCATGATCCACTTGGCAGGTACGGAGATGAAGCTGAAGACAAAAGCCTTTATGCGACTCGTTTCCTTGAGCCCGAAAGCCTTGGTGTCAAGCTTGCTAATGATGGTCTTATAGAAATTGTGTATCAATGCCGTAAGCAGAAGGAATACGGTGTTCTCTGACATGAACGACTTGGGGAGCCTGTTCCAGCCGAATCCGTTGTTCATATCATCGAATATACGCTCTTTGCCCCCACGCTTGTTGTAAAATTCGACGATGTCTCTTGTTGATGAGTCATAATCGTTGGTAAGAATGCATCTGTAGGTGTATTCACCTTCCCACAAGTCAAGCTCTCCATCCATGCGCTTTTGTCTCTGAATGACAAGACGATAGCACTTGCCTTCCCATTTCTCAACAAGAATGGAATTGAGTTCAAACTGGATGCCGTTGATTTCCTCCGTCTTCCATCCCCTCAGTGAAAACAAGTCATCGTAGAGCGAACTGCATCTGTTGGCGCGGATGTAGAAGTGCGTGCAATGCTTCTCTATCTCACTGACAATTTCCTTCGAGCACGAACCACAGTCGGCTCTGAAGCGATTCACACGGATGCTGTTGGCTTCCAGTAGGGCAAAGAATCTCTTGTGGGTCTCAGCCTGATAAAAGCGCACATTTGTGTTGCCATCGCTGTTCTCGACATAGACAATCATGTCACCGATGACATATACGCCAGGTCTGTAGCCGAGGAACTTCTTGTATGTCGGTTTTGCATCATACTTCTCTGTTTCAAGGAACTGATGGTCGAAATCAACATCGTAGGTTTCCACCTCATTCAGTTCACCAGTGGAAACCAAGGCTTTTATAAGCAAGGCGTTGAGCTTGTCTGCCGTATTGAAATCATAGGTCTTGCCCTTATCGGAAGTATATGAGATGTTTTCCTGTGTCAGTTCCTTGATGGCTCTGAGGATGGTATCAGAGCTGCATGTGCGCAAGGTCGGATGATACGAGAGATGACGCATCAGATGCGATGTTACATCCTCCACGCATGAACCGCCACAGAAGTACACGCTCATCAGAGAACGAATAATTTCGCTGTACTGATATCCGATGATACTGCTGCATCTCTGACCAAGTGTCTGGTCGATAATAGGTGAAAGCATGGAGTCAAATTGCTCCATGATTGAAAAAATTCCTCCAAAAGGTGTGAGTTTTTCAGATTTTATTTGTACCTTTGCCATGTCTTGTTACGATTTACGCTTGTTTTGATTTGCAACACTAAGATAAGTGAAAAATCTGACATGGCAAAATCCTGAGCAACTTTTTGTTGCTCAGGAACTTATAAATAAAGTTAAATCAAAGTGTTGCGGAATTAAGGGAATAAACAAATTATGTCAAGCATACGCTGCGCATTAGCACGTACTTTTAGAATCCGTGCATAGTCTATACTGAGAAAGCCTTTCTCAGTTTTCTTATAGCCTTCAAATCTCCTGAGGGCAGATTTTCTATTATCATTTATTAATTAAGATTGTGATGCAGATGCTATATCTATATCTGTGTCTATATCTCATTTATAAGAAAACAAGTATGGACTTAAATAAAAAACATTTATTATATCTCATCGTATTTTTCCTATTTATCAATTTGAATGTTTCAGGACAATCGAATAGTATTTCAGGAAAAATACTTAATCAAAGCACAAAAGAACCTGTCGGATATGCCGGCATTGCTCTGTTCAAGCAGGATTCTGTATTCTTAAAAGGAACGACAGCAGATTCAATCGGAAGATTTGGATTTACAAACCTTATTTCTGATGATTATGTATTGTCAGTATCTTGTATGGGCTTTGAAGCAAAAAAAATCTTATTGCAAAATCTTTCGGAATCAGCAGAGGTCGATGTATTCTTGAGTGAAAGTGTGTTGTCGCTTGGTGAAATTGTCGTTTCAGCTTCATCTACAATAAGCAAAATAAATCAGCGAATTGTTTTTCCGACAAAACTGCAACTTAGCCATTCGGCAAACGGAATGCAGCTATTGAATACAATGATGCTTCCGGGACTGAATATTAACCCAATGGCAAATACTATTTCATCCTCCGACGGTGGAAAAGTTGTGTTGCAAATCAATGGGGTAAACGCCACATCCGAAGAGATTCAGACGTTACAGCCACGTCAAATCAGACGGGTTGAATATTCTGATTATGCAGGAATAAGATATGGAGAAGCATCAAAAATCGTCAATTATATTGTTACAAGAGACAATATGGGTGGCGTTATCGGGGTGGACTTGATGAACTCCCTGAATATTCTTGCAGGTGGCGATGTGTTTTTCGCCAAGTTTAACAAAGGGAAGTCAGAATATGCGTTGAATTACACAACCGCTTTTCAGAAAATCAATAGCAATAACCGGACACGTACAGGAAGCTATCAATTCGAAAATTCTACCCCATTGCATAGAGATGAAATCGGAGATGGCGGAGATTATTCATATCAGATGCACGATGTTACTTTCGGATATAACTATCAGCAAAGTGATTCAGTATTTTTTAATGCAAAGTTGAAATATGCTTTGACAAATCATCCGCATAATGATTTCAAAAGTAATCTGAAAGAAAACGGTATAGAGACAGGGCGGATATTTGATGGTGTCAGTCAGAAAATAAACACTCCTACAATAGACTTATACTATGAGCGTGGTTTGAAGAACCAACAAAAAGTGTATGCCAACGTTGTTGGGAGTTTTGCCAAAGCCGAAACAGGTCGTAATTACATAGAATATGACAATGCTGATACCCTTTTCAGCGAGCAATTTGGTTTAGTTTCCGATAAATATTCACTGATTGCGGAAGGGATTTACGAAAAGGGATTTACTGATGGCAGTTTAAAACTTGGAGCGAAACACATCCAATCGTTTACAGAACAGGAAATTCATCAAAACGGAGTTTTTAAATCAGATTTGAATCAAACTGAATCTTCCGTTTTTGCAGAATGGAATCACGGTAAAGATAATTTCAGCTATTCGCTTGGGATTCGAATTAATCGGGTACATTTTTCTAATAGTTCAGTCAATAAGAGTTATTATAACTTTCTGCCTAAAGTGATGTTTGGTTATCAGCTAAGCGAAAAATCGTTTATTCGATACGATGCGGAAATGAGCCAAACCAACCCGACTTTGGTTGAGCTGACCGACACAGAAATCAGACTCGATCCTTATCTTGCCGAAAAAGGTAATTTGTCTTTAAAGCCTTACCGCAATCTGAATAACAACCTTTTTTACGAAAACAAGAAAGGCTTGTTTACATTCAATGCTAACCTGCGACATCATTACAAGCATAATCCTATCATGGAGTCAATCAAAGAACAAAGCGATTTCTTCCTGATAATGCCTGAAAATATGAAGAGTTGGAACAGGTATAATGCAGAAATGACCCTAAAGGTGGGAATGATAAAAAACATACTGCAATTTTCACTTACAGGTGGGTACAATCATTTCAACAGTCAAGGGAATAATTATTCTCATTCACACTCTAATTTTTATTACAGTGCGAATGTCTTGGCGATGTATAAAAAATGGATGTTTATAGGTCAGATACAGCCTTTTGATGAAAAACTGTATGGTGAAACCGTTACTAAAAGTGGCAATTATCACTATTTAGCCATTCAATATAATGCCAACAACTTCTCTTTTGGGATAGGAGCGTTCAATCCATTCAAGAATGTTTCACGCACCATTATAGAGAATAAGAATAATCAAGCACCTTTCAGGCGGGAAAGTTTCAGCAGTGCTTCCCAAACAATTGTAGCTACTCTTACATGGAATTTTAGTTTTGGAAAAACTCATGGTTCAGGAACTAAATCCATTGAAAATCAGGATACAGATTATGGTGTAAAAGGCAGCTACAAATAAATCTTATTATTGGAAACTAAATAAATCCGATATTATGTACTACTGGCAAATATATCACTAATTATCTTTCAACAATATGTTGTTTATGGCATCTCACTGAACTCTTATTGATTCAGTGAATGCCTTTCTATGCTATCAATTGATGGTATAAAAATTCGTATCTCTAAAAAATGACAAAAATGAGAGATAAAATTAAAAATATAGCCGAGAAGTTGGAACAAAAAATCCGCTCACAAGAACTTAATTTGGTTGACAAGATTAAGGATATACCTCAAATAATATTATTACTTGAGCAAGGGTTTTCGGAAATGAAAGAGTTGATTTCTACTTATAAATTCAAAAGAGATAACGATGAAATACTGTTCTTTAAGTTGATAAAGCCCAAGTTGTTCAGCAAATTAATTTATTACAGAAAAGTATATAATATCGAAATGATGCGTCCTAATGGACAAGATTGTACTTTGAAAAAATACTTAATAAACGAACTGAATCAACTGGAAAATTTCTATAACAAGAATATGGATTTTTATAAATATTATCGTTCAGGAAACACTCACTTAGATAAATATTTTTTCTTGAGAGGCAAACAGGATGTTCAAATGACAATGGAAACCTTTTACTTTGAGAGAGATCCAAACTTTTCGACTATTTGTGATTTTAAAGTTGCCAAAATATTAGCAAACGAAATGTTGCAAATTTATCTGAACGAAGAGATTGCGAAAATAGACGAACAACAAACTGTTCAACCATACAGTTTCCCAAAGGCACGACTAACATGGACAAGAACCAAAACAGACCTTGTTGAATTGATTTATGCTCTTTGTGAAGCGGATTGTTTCAACTACGGAAAAACTAATTTGAAACAGATAACAAGCTATGTTGAAAATGTGTTTAACGTTGATTTGAGAAATCCATATCATACTTATATCGAAATAAGGGAACGGGCTAACCGAACACAGTTTTTAGATGAACTGAAAGAAATATTCATGCGTAAAATAGATAAAGACGATAGAAAATGAAAATATTGGTATACTCCCATTTTTAAAGAGACTGGATTGATCTTCATTTTGCTGAATATAGTCAACTTACACAGACTTTATTCCCAACTATCAACAAACTACATCTACTTTGCTTAAGCCTCAAAAAATCATTTTTTTGAGGCTTTTTCGTATAAACAACACTATTCTCAACCCATGATGTTTATGTAGCAAAAAGTCATATTGTGGAAATCCTTGTTAGACCTATTTCCCACGATGTCTTAATAAATAGTTTTCCCAAGTTGGGAAGAAAAAATTTACAAACAATAGACCTTTGCAATAAATCAATAAGTTACAATTATGGATGTCATAACAGTTGAATCAAAAGCCTTTAAGGAATTGGAAGCTAAGATTAATGCTATTGCAGATTATGTTCTTAATAAGCAAGAAGCGGAGAATATAAACGAAGATGAAATCTGGGTGGATAGTTATGAAGTCTGTACATTCCTAAAAATCAGCGACAAAACATTGCAAAGGCTTCGGGTATCAGGAACGATTGCTTATTCTAATATTCGAGGTCGATATTTTTATAAAATCGGAGAGATAAAACGAATGCTGGAAGAACGACTAATCAGAAGCAATGCTGAATGTATAAATGACTTAGTAACAAATCATAAGTTATATGTTAAGGAAAGAAGAAGTCTTAGAAAGAACAAATAACGGTCTGAATATTTTCAGGCATTATATTGCTTGTCAATGGCGTGTAGGGCGTAATTTCTTCAATCCTTTGTATGAAGACCGCAAAGCGTCATGTAATATCTATTTTGACCGTCGTTCTGGAGTTTATCGTATTAAAGACTTCGGTAACGATGAATATAGTGGTGATTGCTTCTTCTTTGTTGGTAAGTTGAAAGGCTTGGATTGCAGCAACGGTGCGGACTTCGTTGAAATATTGAAAACCATAAACAGGGATATGTCTTTAGGTTTGGATAATTCAGACTATACAAGTTATGTTCCGCAATCAATTCCGCAGAAAAACAGCTCGACAACCCCTGAACCACCCAAAAACAAACCTTACAATATCGTTCAACAAAAATTCACTCAAAAGGAACTGGACTTTTGGGCGCAATCAGGTATTACTCCCGAAATATTGAAGTTATACAAAGCCGTATCCCTGAGAGAGTTTAAGAGTGTAAATAAAGACGATAAACCATTCTCCTACACTTCGTCAGAGCGTGAACCGATATTCGGATATATAGGGAAACGACACGTAAAAATATATCGTCCGTTTTCAGATGTCCGTTTTTTATATGGTGGTAACATTGGAGATAGCTACTGTTTCGGACTGGAACAGTTACCCGCCAAAGGAGATACGTTGTTCATTACCGGCGGAGAAAAAGATGTGATGACATTGGCGACTCACGGGTTTCATGCGATTTGCTTCAATAGTGAAACTTCTACCATTCCGACAGGAATAATCTATAAACTGACATTCCGGTTTAAGCACATCGTACTGCTCTATGATGCGGATAAAACAGGGATGGACAGTGCAATAAAGCATGAAAAAGCCTTGTCGGAATATGGTGTTAAGCGGCTCGTCTTACCCTTGTTGCCATAAATATTTCTCCCTATGATATCTTATTAAGTATATGAATCATCAACATTTACTACAAATGTTACTATAAGAGAGTTCATTTTCCCTTCTCTAACTTCCGCTGTATTCCATTAAGGAGATGCATTTATAGTTGTATACTGCATCACTTATTGTTTTAATCATCCAAGCATTTCATATAATATTCGGCAATACCAGGGTATTTGTCGGCAAACCTCCTTAGGCTATGTTTACACATGAATATAATTTCTTCATCTGTGAACATATTCTCCTTGGTCAATTCTTTTTCACTGTCAAGACGATTGAACAATGTCAGAAATCTTTTTTCATCATCAGATACCAGCCTGCACCAGCTTACGCAGTTGAGACCACCGCCATCCTTTACAAGCTCCGAAATGTTGAGCTGTTCAATTATAGAATCCGGATAATACCTTTTAATCTGTTCCAATGCCTGATCATCCTCTTCTTTCCCTAAAGTAGGTAATACTATCATTTTCCCAACAGTCAGGAAGTTTATGTAGGACCAACTTTCAGAAGCAGTTTTTCTGACTTTATAGGAAAGTGTCTCTATCTCAAATTTGCTGGAAAGCCTTTTGACAATTTCATTGGTGTAATCCCTGTCAAAGTCATGATAATTGGTCATCAGTATGGCATTATCAGAAATAGGTTTGATTATTCCATCAGAATGGCCATACTTTTCATTCCTGTCCCAAGGGATGAAGACAACCTCACACTCCATCTGTTTCTCTAGTTGTTTCTTTAGTGTATCATCATCTATGGATGGATTCTCCACAAATACCTTTTCTGTCATTATTGCCTTATTTCCAACCTTGACGACATTACCACCATCCATAATAAGGGGAGTTTCCTTTATCTTCAGTTGCATATCCCGACATACATTCAGTGAATCTGTAATGTATTTCCGGTTGCTTGCTATCTTAATCAGATAGTCAGGCTTGTATTCATAGCACAAATATCTCTCTTTATCAAGCTGCAGTGGCATATAGTCTCTGCACCATATATCTTTAGTATTTGGAATGGCATCATAAGCTATATTGTGCTTGTTCAATATCCTTGCCACTCCAATGAATATGTCAGGGTAGTCCTTTTTCAGCCATTCTGAGAAATAGACTGCATTACATTTATAGTCTGGTATCATAGCTTATCTTCATTAATTGAATATCTCCACATTCTCATACACTGCTTGTATTTCTTGTTGAGTGTATTGAGTTTATCATCACCGACTTTGGGTGTCTTTTCCCATTTGTTATTTTTAAATCTATACTCAGAAACATTGATTCTTGTTCCTATACATCTAATTTCTTTCTTTTCTTGACCGTCTTCCCATTTCACACTGAATCCGTCAAACACAGAGAACTGAGAATACAAAGCATCGTATAAATGCGTAGGCTTATTGTCTGGCTTGTTTTCACTACTACCATCTATACCTTTCATTTCATACTTATCTTCCTTGTCTTTCTTGTTCTCCATATTAACCCAAAATTCTCTTATTAAGGCGGAAAAACGAATAGGTTCATGGTCATTCCCTTCTCTTTCAAATGTCAGGTCTATACCGGATACATGATTATGAAGAACTCCGAGCGGAAATATATCCTTCTTGTTTTTCCCATCATTACTGTCTCTATGATATACAATATAGTCCTTAATCTTATCTTCACCTTCTCCTTCCTCATGGTAATACATCTCAACACAGGTAGGGTGTACTGTTACATAAGAATCACTGTTGTTCTTTGTAACTTTAAAATGACCGGACAGTATAGTTTCTGCTATAGGCTTGAACGCTTCAGATATTTTACCGTTATTGTCATCCTTGTCTATTCCTTCATTGTCCCTAAGATTGAAGTCCTTTATTTTTTCTTTTAATCCCATATTCATTTATATTTATTATCGTATTTAATATATTAATAATCAGCGTGTTACACTTGCAAATATATGGTAATTTTTTGTTGTTGCAAACTATTCTACGATTTATTCCAGCTTAATTCTCACTATGGCGTTACAGCAAGCTGTCGGGCTATCCGTTCCAAGTCCTCGTTCCTGTGGGCTTTATTCTTCTATCCCTAACGTAATAATCGGTATACCTCGTTTTTCGATTGTCTTTCATTGGTCTTTTCTGCTGTCCGCTTCCTCATTTATCGGTGTTTCCCCATCTAAGAGCCTTTCTTTTTATACGGCAAAGGTATATGGGTGTTGTGGAAATGAAAGAGTTCCGGCATTCTGCCTTTGCCCTGAAAAAAATAACGATGTTGTCTGCGCCTGCCCCAACATTTTTTTCGTTCAAAACTTTTCTAATTCCACTCTCCCGTACCTCAATAAGCCGTAAAAAAAAGGCTCAAACTCAGATGGGGAATGATTCTCTAAAAAAAAGTCAGCGGACAAAAGACCAAACCAAGACAAAGGTTTTCAAAAAAAGGTCTAAAGCTCGCTGAAGAATAATTCAAGTTTTTAACCCTCTAAAGCATACGGATATGAGAAAAGGATTTGAAGTGAACGGCGATTACAGACTGATGGACAGTTCAGAACTTGTGTATATTCTTACCAACAGCGCAGTGATGGTAAACAAGGTACAGGAAAAGGAAGTGGTTTATGGCGAAGAATGCAGCTTTGAGGATGTCCTGGCGAAGATGACCCCGGGCAAGCGCAATCTCGTTATGGCAGGAGTGGAGCTTTACAAACGCTGCAACTCTCATAAGAACCAAAGACCGGTTATCAGACAGAGTACAGACATTTATGACTATATGCAGCCTGTTTTGGGAGATAACAAGACAGAAGAATGTTGGGCTATCTTAATGAACTCGTCTGCAAGAGTTATCAAGAGAATACGCATCTCTTCCGGTGGGCTGAACACATGCCTGATTGATATAAGGGTACTGCTTAAAGAGGCTATTCTTTGCGAGGCTACCTCATTTATCCTTTCCCATAACCATCCGAGCGGAAACAAAAAACCGAGTACAGAGGATGATAAGCTGACCCAATCGACAGCAACGGCAGCCAAGACACTCAATATCCGAATGCTTGACCATGTTATCATCTGCAATGATTCTTATTACAGTTATGCAGATGAAGGCAGAATTTAAGTGAAACGAGTAGCGCAACCTTTCAAAAAAAGGTTGTGACTACTTTTTCAAGAAAAAGTAGCAAAACAATTAAATGACATACATTATGAAGTGGATTGAAATGATGGTTAAGAAATTGACTGCAAGGTACATGAACTTAAACAAGCAGTTTAAAGTACAACGGCATACCATTGTGTGCCAGAGCGGTATGGAGGACTATGTTAGTGTAACGATAGACTGTACTGAATCCTTCAGCTTTGATTTTTGGACAAAGGAACTTACCTGTGAGTATGGCAACAGATACTTTGATGATGTATCTGAAGCATTCAGAAAAGTGTACGGGAATATTACCATTATCAATAACTCTAAATGACTGTATTATGGAAAAGAACTATGAAACTTTGCGTATCACATTCAATAAACCTCTTACTGAAATAGATAAGGAGTTCGAAGAAGAAAAGGAAATGTTCGGTGTAGAGAGCTTAAAGGAGTTCATAGACGGATATGAATCTTCAAGGTTCACTCAGATAAGCGAAACGGAAGCTATTATCACTTCTGAATACAACATGAACCATATTGTTGACTGGATAGAGAGGTTTGCCGAAGATATGGTTTTTTCTTAATATGATTATGTAACATAATCAAAATAGTATTAATCATCAAAATTTACCGATATGAACACAACAACGATACATCCAGCAGAAGCATATCTCCGTAACCCCAATAACCCATCTTCACTGTACGTAAAAATAAACGGTAAGCGCAGACGCCTTTTCATCAACCGTCAGGAAGGAGTGATAGGTATAATCGCAGAGAGGAAGAAAAGGAAAGGCTATAGGTTTTATGATTGGGCATCCATTCAGGCTGTTTATTATCCGACCGGTGAGGATGATAAGGAAACCGTCAGAAAAGAGGTCTTGAAATACAAGAAGCTGGCGAGACTGGCTACACACACCAATGCCTGGCTAAGACAGATTGCTGACGCAGATCCGGAGAAGTCACTGTATGAAAACCATATCACGACAGGAACCACCATTGACGGAAAATGTATCAGACTGAACACCATCGAGAAGTATTGCGGCTGCATGGTGATGGAGTGCTTCAGGGAAGCCTTCAAGAAAAAGGAGAAGTATTCAAGCTACAGGTTTGACTTTTGTGGCTATGACGGTACACTCTGGTGTGAACCCCGTGAGGACGGTGACATGGCAGCAGGCTTTATGAAGGAATACAGAAATACCGGGAACGGATATTATTATCTGCTTATCAATGACAATACCATGATAGGCTATGACATTGACTGACTCATTTTCCCTATCCTTTGTATCAAGGTATAAAGGATAGGGTATAATAAACCCAATTATACAACACTTTAATTTGTTATCATATGAAACCGGAAGTAATTATTCAGCAAGGCTTGAAAAGTGCCAATATATTGCTTAAGAATGCACAGAAGAGAGCTGCAGAACTTGACCACCTGAAGGGAGAGCTTGTAATAATCACAGATGCAAACGGCAAGACCTTCAAAGGCTTTTACAGGAATGTTGAGTTTGTCATCTTGGACAACAGAATTACCGCCAGATATACAGTCTGCCATATTCTTGAATGTAACGGCTTTATAATGCCATCAGAACATACAGACGAAGTATATGATGCTGTGGATATACGCAAGACTTCCTACAAGAACTACAGATATAAAGTTTAACCCTATAAATCACATTGACATGAAAACAAAACTTTCACCTTATACAATCGCTTCAAACTGTACTGACCTTACTGACATCCGTGACGGTATCAATGAAATCCAGGATGAAATGAAAAGGCTTGTTTCGGAAGGTAAGAATGTTCCGTCATTCTTCTACTCCAGGTTGTCAAAACTCCAGACAAAGAGGAAAAAATTTGAACAGAAAAACCAGATTCACATGAATGTGACCATCCGTTTCTTCATCGACGAGGAAACTCTTACAATGGCTATACGCCATTGCCTGCACTTCCAGATAGAACCATCTTTTCCGAATGTAAAGAAAGCCATCAGGAATGCAGTCCTGAACAACGGAAAATCCATCTTAGATTTCCCTGAGTACTGGGGTGATGACCTTATGGACGTAAATCAGGTTGAAGTTGATAAGGCTTTGCGATTGCTTAAGCCATCCTTTGGTTTATAATATTATTGCTTCAAGAGAGAGAATATGTATTTCTCTCTCTTGAAGTGTCTTGCTTATTCCTTCTCTTTTTCAATCATTCTTTGCAATGTGTCAGATATTTCAGCCTTGAATTTTTCTGCCGGTGTTAGCCCAATTTCATCCAGATAATCTATGGCTCTGTTCAAGAGGAAACCAAGGTCTTTCTTCTTACCTTCGTCTTCCAGTTCATCCATCAGCCCGTAATAGACACATTCAAAAGTAAATTTTCTGATTTCTTCTTTTCTTTCGAAGCTGATTCTACTGAACAGCCTGATGTCTTCTTTATAGTATAAATCGTTACATGGGCACAGGTCGCCAGACTCCAGTATGTAGTATTTACTGGTAGTTATAAATTCCGCTTTGTCTTCCAGACTTTGGGGGAACTCATTTGAATTGCAAATAAGTACCCTGCTGTCTATGTATGTAACTATTGTGTCTGTTGCATAATAAAGCCTGTCTCTAAGTTGTTCTACTATAATTCTTTCCATAATATTATATATTTAAAGATGAATATGTTTTGAGCTAGTTCTCTTCCTTGAAGAATTCGCTTTCTTTTTCCCAAGTCAATGACCTGAAGCGTTCTTGCAGTTCTTTTAACCTTGCTATCAGTTCCTCGTAGGATAATGATTGACCATAAATGAAACTTTCCTGCATCTTCGAATAGTCCTTTTCCAGTTCTTTTCTTGTTGTTTCATCTGGTATGAAATCAATGGCTGATGGTTTATGCAGCTTATAGTCCAGTCCACTCCATGCTGTCAGGCTTTGGCGGTGTTTTACAATTTCCTCATACATTCCTGAATCGTTCATCGCTTCTTTGGCGAAATCCCGGTCCATCATCTTTTCTATATCATACATGTGTCTGGTCAGTCTGTCAAGTCTCGTACAGCCACCCGGCCTGTTAAACTCCTCGTGAAGCAGGAACACCTTTTCAAGAAAGGTTCTGCCTGGTATTACTGTCGGAACACTGAACTTGGGATGTGCAAATGACTCTTCCGGATACGCATCCTCTATCATTGACCGCATTTCCACGTTCTCAAACGGTTCGAACATAGACCTGCAGCTTATTTCTATCTTTACCCTTTCTTTTATATAATCTTCCTTGTCCTTAAGACAGGATTCATACTCTACAAAGAACTCGACCGGATCCTTATCGGATTCCTTGACTTCCGGTATGTTAATCTTGAATTTTCCGGCCAGTCCCAGTTCTTCAAGTTTTACATTTAAATCCTTTGAAAGGGTGTTTTCTATAAACTCTTTAGACTTTTTCCTTAATCTGGTTCTGTCCTTTCTGGATAGTTCCTCTCCAAAACCAAGATATTTCCTGTCTATGGCCAGGTCACAGTCTTCAGAAAACCGTTCTATCAGCCCCCAGCCTTTACTGAGGCTTGTACCTCCCTTAAAAACCAGGTTGTCACTATATTCCAAACTGAACATAGCCTTAAGAACCATGCTGACCCAGAAATCCTTTTCAACAGCATTTTCCTTTATTCCCTTTTCTTCGGCGATATTACTCAATATTGTGAGTTTTTCATCTTCCGGCAGGTTTATCCATATTGTCTTCTCAGTTGTTTCCATATAAAACGGTTTTAAGTTTCTTTCTGATCCATTGCGGTGCTATCCTATAGTCATGGTTTACCTTCTCCTTTTCTTCCGTATCAAGTATCGACTTTATCTTCATGAGAACTTCATCACTTACCTTATCATCTCCTATCTGTTTGAGGGCGGTCACGACCATCGTGAAAACGCGGCTTTGATAGGCAAAGTATCTTGGTGTCCCTTTCTTGAATGTGATTGAACGGTTGCCTAGTTTTATGGTTCTCGGTGTTCCGTTGGTTATGTACACTGCATTCATTGGCACCTGTGTAGACAAACCCAGTTCATTCAGGGCAGTGAGGCCGGAAGGTATTATCCTTGCATGATCCTTTTCAGCTATTGCATTGGCTATCTGATCAATGCTCGGCTTGCAAATTCCAAACCTGTTCCTGCTCGGATACAGGTATATGCCTTGTGAAAGCCTGATAAGGAACTGTTCTTCCTTCAGCCTTGACAGCACCCTTGTAACAAGCATATCGTTGTTCAAGTCTGCAAAATCAGAAACAGTGTATATCTTGTTCTCTCCGTTCCTGATTATGTGCTCTTTTATGACTTTTGATAGTACCATGGAATCTAATTTTGTCCGAAATTAATGCTTTTTTTCGGACAAAACAAGTTCTTGGCTAATTTTGTCCGAAATTCGTACATTATTTCGGACAATTTATGTGAATTTCTATACTCCAAAGCTGTTGTTTCTAATATATGATATTGTGACAAACCTCTGGTTTATGTTCGTTGATTAGCACACGCTTTCATCAAAGGAGATAAAAAACAGAGTCTAACGGTCTGTTTTCATGAACTTTTCGTTAGATTTGTAGACGACCCAGTTTCAAATCACTTGAATCACAGAAGAGCATACATTATTACTGTCATTCCTGACATCATACTGATATCTGATGTTTTCAGTAATTTATTCGTATGTGACTGTTCTGTTCATCTGTATCAGGCCAGATAATGAACTTTGAAACAGTATAACGAACCTATAAAATACACGTTTATGAATAAATTGATTTCAGTACTTTTTTGTACCCAGATGGCTGTTTCAGCATCCTCCCAGACAACTATCGAATGGGAGAATATTGAGGTTGTTACAGACAGTAACCATAATGTTGTGTATTACCAGAAAAGTGACAATGAACCTCTGAACGGTAGCATCCGTATAATGAAGGGGCTGGATGAGGAAATTGTGAACCTTAAGGATGGCATTATGGATGGGAGCTACCTTCGCCTGAGGGATGGAATAGTAAGAGAGGAAGGTAATTATACTGACGGAAAGCGCAATGGTCTTTTTATTGAATACTATAAGGACGGTATAACTCACCGCAAGGATACTCCCATGAAAGACGGCAAGATAGACGGAACAGTCATAACTTACTTCAGTAATGGCAGGAAAGAATCTGAAAAGGACTACCGGAATAGCTTGGAGCATGGAACAGAGCGGCGCTATGATATGTCTACAGGTAAAACCCTGATTGAAGGACAATGGATTAACGGCAAGAAAGATGGAACTTGGAATGAAGTTATTGATGCCGGAGGTGGTATAACAGGTATCAGGTTACAACACTATCGCAATGGCGAACTTGACGGCCCGTACAGCGTGGAAATGAGGAAAGATGGAAAACCCTATGTAACCATTCGCGGCCAATTCTCCGAAGGGAGAAAGACCGGGAAATGGTCACAATATGATGCAGTTCTCGGCAATACAAAGGAATGGGACGAAAAGTAAATGTTTAACCATTTTATTAGGAAGATGATAATTTCTCCGTCTAAAATAAACTATAGATTACCATAGACTAAATAAATTTGCCCTATACATTATATATATAGGGCTTTTTTCTTGCTTTTTAAGTCTAAATTTAATAACTTTGAAAAATCAAGTATAATTTAGACTATGGGAGAAATAATTGGATATGCCAGAGTAAGTACAAGGGAGCAGAACCTCTCTTCTCAGATAGATGCACTGAACAATGCCGGTTGCATCCGAATCTTCACAGACAAAATCTCCGGAAAAGAGTTCAAGCGTGAAGGTCTGACTGCTTGCTTAGATTACCTTCGTGCCGATGACACACTTGTCATTTACCGACTTGACCGATTAGGCAGATCCGTAAAGGAAATGCTTGACCTTTGTGCCAAACTGGAGCAACGGCGAATCAAACTTGTTTCCCTTCAGGACAATCTTGATACTTCTACCGCTGTCGGCAGGTTTACCATGCAGATACTTGCATCACTGGCCGAGTATAACCGCAATCTTATTCTTGAAGGTTGCAAAGCCGGAATCGAGGCAGCCAAGAAGAGGGGTGTAAAGTTCGGAAGACAGGAAGGGACTAAGATGAAAAAACCGAAGAAGGAAGCTGTCATCCAACTCTACAAGGCTGGTACAGCCGTACAGCAGATAATGGAGATAACCGGCATCAAGGCAAAACAGACAATTTATAACTATCTGGCCGAAGAGGATATTCAACCAAACAGAAAATAATTATTCACAAATCACTCATAGAAGACCTTTGCGTCTTATCCGACTAAAAATGGTCAAAAGCCACTTCTTATCAAACTAAAAATGGTCTAATTTGTATTTAAAGAGCTTCTTATTTACTATATTTGTAGCAAATATTGATTTGTAAAATATGAGTATCGCACTGAATATTTCGGAAATCCTTTTCGCTGGTATAGATATGAGTGAAAGCAAAAGGAAGAAAATGGTAAATGAAGGCAGTATCCGTAAGATAACATCTAAGATATATACTCCCAATATGGTGGATTCATTGGAGGATATAGTCAAGCGCAATGTTTTTCGCATTTTAGGTTTCCTTTTCCCTCATGCTGTAATCAGTCATAGGAGTGCTTTTGAGTTAAAACCTACTGAAGCCGGAGATATTTACCTTACATACGAATATACGAAGAATGTGAAACTTCCGGGTTTAAAGGTTCACTTGATGGAAGGACATGGCGGTGGTGAACGTGACATGCCCTTCATAGAGAATCTATATATATCAAGTGCTGAAAGAAGAACATTGGAGAATCTACAGGCCAGTCGTTCACGTGGTGGTGTGTCTAAGTGCTTACCTCGTGAATATATTGAAAACTACTTGGAAAAACATCTTCAGGTGAATGGAGAAAAAGGGCTGAACGATTTCAGGGATAAGGCGAGAGAATGCTCGTTGGAGCTTGGTATGAAAGAGGAGTTCAATACTCTCAATTCTATCATAGGCGCGTTGTTACTTACAAGACCAGTATCTATATTGACTTCTTCAGGTGCCGTGGCCAGAGCAAGCGGTGAACCGTTTGATGCTGAGCGTGTCAAACTCTTCGGTGTCCTGTTTGAGGCATTGCATAACCAACCGTTTGAAACTATAGATGAACCTAATGTTGAAACATCTGCCTTTCGGAATTTTGCTTTTTTCGAGAGCTATTTCTCCAATTATATTGAAGGTACGGAATTTGAAATAGAGGATGCGAGACAGATTATAGAAACCGGACAGCCGCTGCCTGCTCGCAATGCAGATTCTCATGACGTACTTGGTACTTTTCACATCGTGGCAAGTCGCAGAGAAATGAGACGTGTTCCTTCGTCATCGGATGAACTGATAGATATTCTTCAAGACAGACATCGGGTGATGATGGCTGCTCGCCCTGAAAAGAATCCAGGTATGTTCAAGATGCAGAATAATCATGCCGGTGATACTCATTTTGTGGATTGCACGCTGGTTAGAGGGACACTGAGAAAAGGTTTTGAATATTATCAGGCATTGGATAATGCATTTGCCAAATCTCTCTTCATGCTATTTATGATTAGCGAGGTACATCCTTTTACTGACGGGAATGGCCGTATTTCCAGAATTATGATGAATGCGGAACTGGTGGCCGCTGACCAGTCGAAGATTATTATTCCGACTGTATTCAGAGAGGATTATCTAAATGCCCTTCGCAGATTGACAAGAAGAAATGATCCGAGTGTCCTTATAAGAGCTATTTCCCGTGTAAGACAATTCAGCGCCAATATTCAGGGTGATGACTTTGATGCTACACGAAATTATCTAGAACATTGCAACGCTTTTAAAGATGCTGACGGGTACATTCTTAAGTTTTGAATCTGTTACAGAATCAAAACGTACACTATTATAAATAATTTCAAATCGTTAATTCATAATTAATAGAACACTTATTATGACAAAGGAAGATTTTATAAAGAAATTCCCCGATATAAAGGTACAGCAGTTTGAAACTGAAACTATACTCAGTAAACAGGAAATCATGGATATCGTAGAGCAGGCTACACAATCTATGGATATGGGCCTTGTCTATTATGAACATTGTGGATGCAACATAACTGTTTTTACCTCAGATAAGATGAAAGCCGAACTTGCCAAGATGGTACCAGGCTACCAAGTTACAGACCCGAATACTGGAGAAACCGGAACTATCGTATCAGAAAAATATATAGTTTGCGGCAATTACTGCGTAAGGGTGGAGTTCCCTTCCGGTACAGATGTTTATGATTGTGATTTCTTTGTTGAATAATATTCTGTATAAATTCCAAACAAAATGGAACAAGGAGAAATAATACTATATCAGCCTAATGATTCTCTTAGACTAGAAGTTAGGTTAGATGGAGATAATGTATGGTTGAATCGTTCACAACTTGCTGAACTATTTGACCGTGATGTAAAGACAATTGGTAAGCATATTAATAATGCTCTTAAAGAAGAACTGGATAATGTTCCAGTTGTCGCAAAATTTGCGACAACTGCTGCTGATGGTAAAGTTTATCAGACTGAACATTATAATCTTGATATGGTTATATCTGTTGGTTTTCGAGTAAAATCAAGAAGAGGTGTTGACTTTAGAAGGTGGGCGAATACCATTCTTAAAGAATATATGCTTAAAGGATATGCTATTAATCAACGTATTGAACAACTTGAAAAAACTGTCGCCTTACATTCGGAAAAGATAGACTTCTTTGTCCGTACCTCACTGCCACCGGTGGAAGGTATCTTCTTTGACGGACAGATATTCGATGCCTACAAGTTTGCAACGGATCTTATCAAAACCGCCAGAAAATCCCTTCTTTTGATAGACAACTATGTCGATGAATCTGTATTGCTTATGCTGAGCAAACGCAATCCGGGTGTGTCGGCCACTATCTATACACAGAAGATTACACCGCAGCTTCAGCTTGACCTTGACAAGCATAATGACCAGTACCCACCCATCAATATCAGAACCTACCGGAACAGTCATGACCGTTTCCTGATAGTTGACGATAAAGAGGTTTACCATATAGGAGCTTCATTGAAGGATCTTGGCAAGAAAATGTTTGCTTTCTCGAAGTTGGAGATAGATCCCGGACTTATAACTGACAAACTGTAAGAAAATATATAATGAAACCCACCGACACACTCCATACCCAAGATGGTAGCATCCCTACTCCAGGCAGCTACCCTCTCTACGAATACCCGGCATATACCTTCGACAAAAAGTATGAGAATGACGAGTTCCAGAAGAAAGTGATTACCCTTGACAGCGGTTATCATCTGGTTCTGGCTCCTCCGGGATGCGGCAAGACGGATATCCTTGCCGAAAGGGTGGTTCGTGCCCTCTCGTGTGGTGTGTCACTGGATGACATGCTCTGCCTGACTTTCACTAACAGGGCGGCCAGAGGTATGCGCTCCAGAATACTCGAAAGGCTTCAGTCTTCAGGAGAAATGAGACTGTTTGTCGGAAACGTACACCGCTTCTGTTCGCACTACCTCTTTGACAACAACGTGGTGGCACGTGATACCACCGTCATTGACGAGCAGGAATCTTTGTCTATTATGGCTTCTATTTTCGGCTGGAAAGAAGGTTCCTATGCCGGCAATGGCTATAATCGTGTTCTTACCAATGCCATCAAGTTGCAGCATCTTGGCTATATGATTGCCAACGGATGCCCTAAAGAGTTCCTGATGCACACCGACCTGTTCCGCACGTTTGATTATAAGACGCTGTTCAAGCTGGTGTCCCTTGATTACACGATGGAGAACTTTGCCGGACTCTACAACGGTACTGTTTTTCCGAAAGTAGATACTTCCGGTCAGCCGTCTAAGTACTTGGATGACTGCCTCCAGCAGTTCAAGTTTGCAAGAAAATACCAACAGTACAAGGAAGAAAGGAACCTGGTTGATTTCGATGACCTGCTTATCCTGACTTATATCCACGCTTCTCAGAACCGTGACAAGCTGAAGAAATATTCCTGGATTCAGATTGACGAGGTTCAGGACCTCTCCCCTTTCCAGTTCGGTATCATCGATCTGTTTACTGACCATTCTAAGGAAAACGTGACGCTTTATCTCGGAGACGAGCAGCAGGCAATCTTCTCATTCATAGGCGCAAAGCTCGCAACGCTTGAATGGTTGCGTGAACGCTGTGGAGAGAACATGCACCGCCTGTATTTCAACTACCGTTCCCCGAAATATCTCTTGGATGTCTTCAACACATACGCCAACATGGAGCTTGATGTTGACCCTCATTTCCTGCCCAAGACGAACAATCTTACTGAAGCCGGACAGGATTATCTCTGCATCTTGTCCGCTCCTGATAAGGATGCCGAAGTAGGGCTTGTGGCTGAAAGTGTTGGTAATTTCTGTACCTTGTATCCTGCTGAAAGGGTGGCTGTTCTTGTGCCCTGGAACAAGGATGCCGACCAGATATCCCGTGAACTCTCCGACCGCAATATCCCCCACTTCAAGATTTCCGGAACAGACCTTTTCACTACCCGTCAGGCTCAGCTGCTTTTTGCCCATCTGCAGGTGGTGTACTTGGACTCCAACATGATGGCTTGGTCAAAGATCCTGACCGGGACAGGTATCTTCAATGAAGACTCAGAGGCTCGCCGCTTCGTCAAGTATCTCCGTGATAACTACCTGCTGCCGTCTGATTTTCTCAACTACACGCGCAGCTCATACATGCTGGAGATGTACAGGTGCTGCCAAGGCGAATACGTCATCTTTGATACGGAAACCACAGGCTTGAATGTCTTTGAGGATGACATCGTACAGATTGCGGCCATCAAGGTGAATGCCGGGAATATAATCGACCGCTTCAACATCATCCTTCACACTGACAAGCCGATACCGGCCATGCTCGGAGGCATCGTTAACCCTCTTCTTCAGGAGTATGAACTTGCGGAAAAGGTTGACCGTAAGGCCGGTCTGTGTGCCTTCATGGACTTCGTGGGTGACTGTACCCTTATCGGCCAGAACGTGGAATATGACTGCTATATCCTTGACTACAATCTACGTAGGGAATGCGGTGACTTCTCTTTCCCTACTGTTCATCCTCTGTATTTCGATACTCTCAGGGTGGCACGTATCATGGCCCCACGCCTGAAGTCCTATAAGCTCAAAGCCCTGCTGGAGATCTTCGGTCTTGAAGGGCAGAACTCCCATCTGGCTGATGATGACATCATCGCCACCAAGTCCGTGCTTGACCACTTCCTGAGTATCTTTGCTTCCAGCTTGCAGCAGCATACCGACTGTCTTCAGAACAACTCTGCCGTGGCCGAGCTGTTCCGCAGAGCCTATGCCGACATCTATCATGGCACGCTCAGCCGTCTCTACCAGAGGTCGTCTGAATCTCCTCTGCTCGTTGACGAGCTGGAGCATCTGTACGATACATTCATACAGAAGGGATGGATAGAAACAAATCCGAAGATGCAGTACATCTTAAGCTTCCTCCGTAACGATGTTATCTCTCCGGAGAAGACTCCGAGCCTGAAGGAGCAGCTTTCAGCCCACCTCCTCGATATAACAACCTACCGTGAAGCCGACCTGTGTGACAGCTCATGTATAACAGAAAAGGTGTTCGTCTCTACAGTCCACAAGGCAAAAGGCCTCGAGTTTGAGAACGTGATCATCTTCGAGGCAACCGATGGTGTCTATCCGTTCTTTGACAAGAAGACTCCTGAAGAAATCAGAGAATCCGCAAGACTTTTCTATGTGGCCATGACCAGGGCAAAGAAACGCCTGCACATCACATACGCAGAATCAGTGTCCGGAATCTCCAAATGGGGAAACCCTTACTCTATCGACAAGGAACCCACCCCATTCCTACGCCACATAAAGAACAAATTCCGCTTTTATTAATGTGAATTACATATTTACATTTGTATTCTCATTTATAAAAACGAATGATTAACTTCAACCACTGATATAGAAGTTAAGCATGTTTTAAATTTTAAATTATATATCAATATGAATAGATACGTTATTATAGAAATAGTTGATAATCAAACAGATTATCCAGAAAGAGTACTGATTGTTAAAGCTAATCCAGTAGAAGAACCAAAAGGTTTTGACTATTTAAGTAAATTGTTCGGTAAAAGTTATTTTACTTTTACAGAATACGAGACAGAAAATACAGAAATCTTTGTTATTCCATTTTCAAATAAGACATTATCTGGATTGATAAATTTATCAAATAAAACTGATGATGAACGATTTTGGATGCCCAATATATCCCAATATACTAAAAAGGATATCTCTTGGAATAACAACGAAAAAAGAACTGTTTGGTTATTTAACTCACTAAACCGCTCATTTGATGTGTCTAATTACCCTACGCCGTATTTACGTACAAATAAAAAAGAAAACTTATTTGCTTATCCAATTATTAGCCATGGTGATGAAGAACTTCGTTATTTCTCATGTATACCTTATAATGGAACTCCATTTTCTATAGAAAATGAGGTTGTAAATAATGAAGACAGTGAATATGGTATTCTGCTTCATTATATTACAGGTGATAATATGTGCTCAATATACGGTTATGAAATCAATGACATGTATAATGAAAGATTTAGCCATAGGATTGTATTTTTTAAAGGTTTAGCATTAGATTACATAATTAAATTATATCCTAAAGCTGTAGGGGCATTTTCAATTATCCCTGGTGGTATTATTGAGAACAATAAAGAGCATTGTTTCACATTTATCATTACTGAAGATAAATTTACACCAGACCTGCCTCAAAACTTTTCCATTGATGCATATAAGCAATCATTATCACCTAATCTGATCAATTTAAGAAGAACTGATATCCTACTGGTTTTATTATCGACATACTATGGCTATTCACTTAAAGATCTAAGCGATAATTTTAATTGGAACATATTTAAAAGTAGAGATATTGATAGTAAAGAGGAACAGGAAATCCTTAATTATTTGTATCCAAATGAGTATCCATCAGTATATACCGAAGAGGAAATTTGCTATGCTGAGTTTATTAATAATTGTATATGTATTGCCAATGTCAATAACTATAGTCATGGTATGGATGCTGATACACTTATTAAGAACTATAATCGTATAATAAATTATCTGAAGGCTTTTCCTTCTTTCCTTTCCAATGTGCCTTTAATGCAAGAAGTATATGTTGCAAGGGGTATATATTTTACAGCATCTCATTTCAATGATTCTAGAATTAATGGATTTTTATTTATTTCTGCATTTTACATATTAAGTAAGGCAATAAGTAATACTAGACTTGTTTTTCTTAATTATTTGAGATATAGTTTACTTGAAGAAAGGTATGATGCAGCCTTTTCAATTATTTCTGAATTATTTCCGTATGCAGATAATGAAGAAATCGAAGATAAAATAAATGATATACTGATAACCGATTATTTAATTGTAAAAAAATATATTCCAAATTATATATCAGATAGAAGTATATCTGCTCAAAAATGTAGAAATATAATAAGCAATCAATACTGTGATTATAGTAGTCAACAAATAATAAATTATTTGTCCAATATTCTCGAAGAGACAATAGAGGCTACAAATAATTACGTAAAAAGTTTCCAATATTCAAAGTTGATAAAAGAATAATAACTCTGAGTAAGGATTGAGAAAATATATATGAAACCCAATAAAAATAGGATATATTGTCTTGGTTGCCGAAAACATAAGATGCTATTTGAAGAAAAGAAGAATGCCGATAACTTTATTCGATTCAATCAGGAAATTATTTTAGAAGAATCTGGCAAAGCTCCTGTTCGTAGCTATTATTGTGTATTTTGCTCCGGTTGGCATGTAACCAGTAATCCTTCTCTAGAACATGGTGAGGAACAGGATAAGCGTGATATGGATCTTATAGAAAACACTATTTCCGTCAAACATGATATTTCGTCATTTAATATGGCTATCAATCAAAAAATTATTGAAATAAAAAGAGCCATATACTTATCCATTGATAGCTTTGATTTCTATAAGGAATATGAGTATTGTAGATTATTACTTCCTGAATTCTTACGCATTAATCCATGCGCATCAAAATCAAAGTTACTTCAGCAGATATATATGGTTTCTGATGTCCTATCTACATTTACTGAAATTAAATTAATGGATATATCAGAGCTGAAAAGATTTTTAGTGACTCTCAATTCTGATTCAGAAAAAGTGACATTAATAAAACGATATGCAATAAGTAAATTAATAGACTTGTCGTTAGATGAATGCTCCGATTTGTACAAACGAGGGGAAACGCATCAGGCTTTGAAAATCAAGGAAGAACTATTTATTATGCTAAATGACATTAATGGTGTAGGCATGAAGAAATTCAAGCAAAAGTATAAGAGTAAAATCAATGATACTTTCAATAGACTTTCATACTTAACTCATAATATGTCTTGTTCTGAAGAAGAAAATTATAAAAAGGAGCTACTATTCTTAATCAATAATCTGGTAATTATAAATGATAAATTTGATAATTTAGAGTTTAGTAAATGTAGGGATATGGTTTATAGTGGTATCTCTAAACTTTCTACACTACCTAAGGACAAAAATGTAGAATTAGTATTAAGTCACTACCAAAAATGGGCAAATACACTTGAAAGGATTTAGTTATTTTTCTAAGATATTATTTATAAACAATCAAATGAGTTTCAAATATAATGAATTTAAAACGCAAGAAGAGATTGATTCTTTCTTTGGTAAAATATGCGAACAGATTAGGGATGTAAGGAATCTTGATGAATATATCATTGATTGGTACAAGAAGGATGGTATAAAAATCTATGGTTATTTCTATAAGAATTCTAGAATGTTAATATGTTATGGTCAAATTGTTACTCCTGAACAAATTGACCAGCAAAGCAAACCTGGTATTTTTGCGAAATTACCATCTTATGGTTCTAGCAGAAAATATATAGGGCTTAAAGACCATTTAGGTAATGACGTATTAGTAAACAGTTACGAAGAGATAAAACTCTTCTACGAGACTGATTTATATGCTTATTTTTCAATAATAAAAAATGGGAAATTTGGTATATTCAGATACTCATTAAACTCATCGGAAGTTATAGTTTCTCCAAAATACGATTCAATTTTTGATGCGCATGAATATACTTGGGGATATATTATTGACAACAATGTAGGATTTATGACTACATCAGGCCAACAGATAACTGAAGCTAAATATATAAACGAGGTAGGTTTTAATATCTTCATTGATGGTAAGGCTTTGACTCAATTAAATAAGCCCGACACTTGTAAGGTTTATATTGATCATTACGGTAATATAATTGAGCATTATTATGAAGATGAATCACTTTTCCCTAAATATTATGAAGACGATTATCCATTTAATGATTATCCCGACAGATTAGATGCGTATGAAGGTGACTACTCAAATCTCTGGAATACTGATTAATATATTTGCAATTATATTGTCTTTCATTGGTCTTTTATGTTGTCCGCTTCCTCATACCTGGTCGATATATTCCCATCTGAGAGCCTTTGTTTTTTGACGGCAAATTTATAAGGGTTAGTGGAAATGAAAGAGTTCCGGCTTACAGCCTTTGCCCTGAAAAAATAACGATGTCGTCTTCGACTTCCCCAACATTTTTTTCGTTCAAAACTTTTCTAATTCCACCCTCCCGTACCTCGATAAGCCGTAAAAAAAAGGCTCAAACTCAGATGGGGAATGATTCTCTAAAAAAAAAGTCAGCGGACAAAAGACCAAACCAAGACAAAGGATTTAAAAAAAAGGTCTAAATCTAGCTGAAGAATAATTCAAGTTTTTAACCTCAAAATTTTTAAGCTATATGTCAACAAACAATTTTAAACAATTCAATTTTTATGATGATATAAATCCTGATACTTTGGAGCACATATTTGAAAGTGCATGGGATACATTGCAGAAATTATATCCAGATAAGAAATTTGATTCCTGTGATTGTTTTAGTATTTATATCATTGAAGATTTTATTGACGAAGATGATGACTTTAATGATGATTTGGTATTTGTTACAGGTCTGATGGATGGTAAACCTGCTATTCAGAACTTAGGTACTAAGGAAATTATACTTGTAGAGTTAAATTCAAAAAGATGGTATGATTATAGTGAAGAAAGCCAGCTTTAAAGCTGGCTTTCTCTTATCTGGGATAATACGGGAAATATTGGTCCAGCATTTCATTTACCCCTATTTCTAGGATTTTCTTTATGTCTTTTTCCGATAAACCATATTGATTATCTACATTTTCAAAATCTATGTTTTGCATAACAAAATCAATAAACTGGGCTCTTGAAAAGTTACCTGGCTTAAGTAATGCTGCACGCGTCTTAGGTATAGTTTCTTCTCCTAATATATTGCTTTCTATCAGATAATTTATATAATCAGAGTCGTTCACAAATTTCTTTGATGCAATATTAAATCCTAAATCTATTAGATATTGAATTTTGGGTATTTCTATTTCCCTTTCGTTTCCTAATTTTATTGTTGATCTAATAAGTTCTGGGTAGAAATGCCCGACCATCCATCTGAAAATCCTGCATGTAAAATAATGAGCATCATACGGATACTTGAACAATGAATCATCCAACTCAAATGTTTTTGGTATTCTTTCTAGGATGCCGTTCTTAATTGTAACTTTCCAATTTTCAAATTCCCATACATCAGAATTGCCCAGCTGTGGAAGAACAATAAAATGTACATTATGTCTATAATTATTCTTCTCCGGATTCTTATTCAAATATCCTTCTTTTAGGACACCACAGAAATAAATAGCTTCATAATCATTACACTCATTCATCTGTATAATGGGCTGAGCTAAAAGTTCTTTGTTTGTAGTACCTGAGAACTTCTTACTATAAGGTCCAATAAGACATCCTGTGCAGTGCCTTTCAATATTCCCTTCTTTTACATACTTAGCCCACAACCATTTGAACTTTTTCTCGTCGAGATTATGTTCTATTTCTACCATAGTCAGTTACATTATAAACCTTTAACCTTAATATCAGGCATTGCTGTTTTAAATTCAGGATCTATCCTATGGCATTGTTCCTTAATAATTCCCCTTCTCTTTAAGGCTGGCTCTAAACAGTACATCTCAAATTCATCAAGATTTACATCTTCAACTGTTCTCCAATGAGGAAACAGTAGTTTAATATAGCTTGTTGCTATTCTTTTTACAGCTGTAAAATCTCTCATGTCCGCATCAGCCTGGAATGAGACAAGTTTATCAAATAAATGGCTATATACATTATCTGTTCTCAGGGAGTGAAGAATCTCTGAGAAATATTCAACATTAATAGTCCAACCCGTATATATCATACCTTTATGCACTCTAGGCAAGTACCATCCTTCGATAAAACAATGGAATCTATCCAATAAAGCAGATTCCCTGAAATATTTTGGTAAAGCATCAAAATATGTTCTTGATATTGGGAGTCTTTGCTCATTAAGTGGAATGTTACCCATTAGCATGAGACCACATTCTGAAGAAAACTCATTATTATCAATCGTTGTTTTGCCACTTTCCAGATATGATTTTAATGCTGCCTGTATTTCTGATGGTTCCTGGAATATAATTGTCTGAATCTCATCAAAAGCTGTGAAATCATGATTCTTTATTATTCCAGGTTGTTGCTTCTGTTTGTCAAAGAACAACTTAGAACGAGAGACTTTTCCTCCACTTACAAGCCATCCATACTTTGACAAATTTCCAAATACATAAGATTTACCTGTCCCTTTTGGAGCTAATTCAATAACATTTAATCTTGGCTCAACAAATATCAACAATCTGGTTAGAAATTCCATTTTTTGCGTAAGGCCTTCAAATGTTGAAGAATCGTATTCCATAGCTGAAAGTAATACATCAATCCATTCTTGTGTTGTAAATCCCCTTCTAGCCTCTTGCCAATATCCCAGATCGACAGAACGATATGGTTTGAATGGTTTGAAATCAACCATTTCTACATGGTTCTTCTTCCCGTCATCATTTGGTAAGACACATAATTTTATTATTCCCCATTTTTCTCCGTCAACCAATTCTCCTTGATGAGATTTATATACGTAGTCTGGTATTACGCCTTCATTTATCTTAATACCCATATCAGGTATACCAAATCTGCGCACACCATTAACTAGGTCAATAAAGATATTAAATCTTGTGAGTACCACAAGTTCTTTACCCTCACCCAGTTTGTCTTTTACTTGAGATGCTTCCTTTGGTATTACTGAATCTAAGAAATTTGTCAATGCTATGTTGTCTATCTCTCCGTCTGCATTTATATACTTCTTTATGATAAAGTCCTTTACAAATGCAGGAAGGTTTCTCCCTGCAAATAAACTTGATGATTTTACAGGGTCTTTGTATATAGCCATTTGGCTAAAATATGTTCTTATTTTTTCTGCTATATTATTATCCATATGAAATTATTTAGAAATCAAACATATTGTCATCCACATCAGCTGCTTTTGAGAAGTCAATATGGAAATCTTTCTTGTCCGGACCTACATATAATGCTATTCTTTTTACATCTGCATTAAGAATAAGTTCTTCACTTTCGAATATTTCATTCTGTTTCTCTGACATTTCATACCTTTTTCCATCATATATCAGATATATATCGGCATCAATTGGTGCATTCTTAATTTCTATTGAAACAACCGGCTTATTTGCCGATACGTTTGAAGAAATAATATTTGCTTTCCAATTTACAGCATTCTTGTCGGATGATACAATAAAAATAGGTACAAGAACCTCTTCTGGTGTACATCCTCCATGTGCTCCTAGACCGGCTGGAACTTTTGATGATAAGGATTTATACTTAAGAGCGCATATTGTTTTTCCATCATCAAGTATGGTATAATTGCTGTCAGAAGTTGCTTTACTGCTTTGTAAAAATCCTAACCTTCCATTGTGATCTGGTTCAATATTACTCATATTCATTCCTGATGCTAATTGAGGCATGTAGCTCAGCCCATGGTCACTGACAATAGCAATCTTTTTTCCGTTAAACTTATCTATTACGGTTTTAATAGCTGTAGAAACAATCTCTAATTCATTTATGATATAATCGGGATATATGTTAGTCCTTTGATGTGCATAACCATCTAAATTACCTATTTTATGATTAGCTATTTCACCGTTTGACAAAAGATCCAAATCTACTTTATTTTTCTCTGTGGTTGTAGGTAAGGATGAACGTGCTATCATAATTTCATTTAAGTACATACCTTTGTGTTCCGATTTCTTTATCAAATCAGAAATATAAGGCATCCAGTCTATACCCAAACCGTCTATCCAATAATATACATCAATGTCATCTCTTCCTTGAAGTATAGTTCTTGTTGTTTTAAAGTCATTATACCAGTTAGAGAATGAAATCTCGTCATTGTTGATTTCATTTATTAACGCACTGAGCTCATCGCTTATTGTATTACTTATTTTGGCCTTCTTATATTCATCTATATATGGCAAGCACCATTTCTGGCTTTCTTTTCTTGTTCCGATGCTCTTGTCTAAGTACGTATATAATTCAGGAAAACAATGTTGAATCATGGATGGTTTTATATAACCCTTACCAATCCACTCTATTGCCAATTGTCTTTCTTTCCTTGAAATTCGGGTAAAGTATCTTACAGCAGTTTCATATCCTTGTTGTATACCTAATGCACATAATTGATTGGCAATCAGATTCTCAACTTCTACTGTTAATCGTACATTTTTACTATACGAAAAATCAAGACAATATTTTCGTGCTATGATTTCATTTTCTATACTGCTTCTTTCAAGTGCAATAAGATGAACTAGCTCTGTATCTTTATAATTGTCTAACTTGCTGAGAATTTTTGATATATAGTCTTCATGACTTGTCCTATAAAATCCACTCAACAACCACCTGTCATATTCTGACGGATACTCAAACCATATTTTTATAAATGTCTTATAATCGTCTATTGAAGTAACCGAGAATTGTTCAAAAACAAATTCGTTTAAATCAAAATCTTTCGACAGATCTATGTCTTCTGCCAATCTTCTCCATAGGTATTCATCATTGGCAGAATATTTAAGTTCACCAAAGTCAAGGTTTAATCCTCTCGTCAGGAAACAATAAATATCAGTACATATCTTATATTCAAAAGCATTATCTGGCTGAGCATATTCTGCATTTGCCATAATAGCTTCTGATATTGATATAATAGACTTGTGTTCCTTACTTACAGAGTTCTTCCAATACTGTAACCAGTCATGAACATTATTAATAAGTGTATAATTCTTTTCCAATCCTTTTACCCCATAAAGTTCATGACATAGAATAAGGTTATAATTGGATTGCTTATCCGATTTTAATTGCCAGATTATAATCTGAGTATCTGGTAATATGGATTGCATTTTACCCTCTAATCCGACAATCGGTATATATATCCTTTGATGGTTGTTCCATGCTTCTGAAGTTGATTCTATACCTTTTATGGTTCTCAATAATGATTCAAATGTTTTTCTTTCATTATTGTCATAGAATCGTGCCAGTTCTGAAAATGGTGCTATTACATAATCATTAGATGGTAATGTTTCATTCTGTATAAAATTTTTTATTCTTCTGGATAGGTCATTGTATGTCAACATTATATCTGGATAATCCGGATCTACCCAATCTTCAACACTTTTAAGTATACAGCCACAATCCATGAGTTGACTTACAAACTCAAAACTGTCATTGAAGTTATCAAATAATACAAATCTTATAGGATATCTATCTCTAAGATAAGTTGACGCATTTTGCGTCAACTTATCTTCTTTTACCAATTCTATTAATTGTGCAATATTTTCGACATATACTCTATTTATTGACATATTTCTTCAATAGGTTTAAAGTTACATTATCGTCACACATAGCATTAAGGATTGATTTAGCCTTTTCAGGTGACAGATTTTGAACCCATCTTACAATCTCTTCTTTTTCAGTGGTTGGTATCTCTTGTTCTTCTTCTTTTTTAGAAGAATTCTCTAATCGCCAGTCTTTTAGTATATTACTGATAAGTATTTCACTCCAAGCCTTAATGTTGATTTTTCTACCATTCAAATAGCTTATAGCACTATCAATTTCGGAATCCTGCAATGCGATAGTTTGGATGCCCTTTATATAATTGATGAAACCATTATAGAAATTTCCTTTATCAGAAATTAAAGCCTTAAGTTCATCCATACGCTCATTAATCCTGGTTGCGAGCTCTTGACTATTTGCTAAGTTTGCATAATTATCAATAATGAACAACTTATGCAGGTCAGTCAGCAAAGACTTTTCTTCTGTGTCGCTTGTCACATATTTAAGTGTCCATATAGGATATTGTACCGAAGCTAAGCTGATACCCCAAATAATATCAATAATACTATCGATAATAGGCAATTTATCACTATCGGTCTGTATGTCGAAGAGATTCACAAGAGCTTTTCTAAGTTCTGTATCATCAGACGTATTTTTCTCGATTCTCCAGTCTTTTAGTTTCTCTTTAACGTCATTCTCTTTCCATGTTCCGATTTCTCCTTGTAGATGCTGTCTTAGATATATGATAGCTTCTTCTATCTCATCTTCTTTAACATCTACCATTTCAACGCCGTGCAGGTACTTCTTAAAACCTATTTCAAACAGAGATGTCTGAATTAATAGACTTTTAAGGTCTAAAGAATTCTGCTTAAGCTGTGATAATGTTTCTGTCAATAGACTTGGATTTTTTAATCCGTCTGGCTCACATATCTTAAGGATATTATCTATGATCTTTTTAATGTTATCAGAAGTATCAATGTACTTTAATGACCACAAAGGGAAACCTTTCTGTTTAGAAAACTCTCCTATGATTGCCCATCTTGCGTCTTTCAAACTTGTTACTTCGTTATGTCCAGGTAACTTATCCAAGTTGAATACCTTTATAAGATTCTTGCATAATTCACCACTTTCCTTGCTTTCGAATTGAAAATTCAGTTTGTTACTTTCCTTCTGGTCTTCCCAAACCTTGAACATTTCGACTACATCATCAACAAGATGTTGTGCTTCTCTTGGTCTACCATTAGAATCAAAAAGTTGTTTGATATATGCTCTCATGGCAAATGCTACCATTGCCATACCTGCATATGACTGGAACAAACCATAAGGAGGTTCAGTTAATTCTTTAAGTTTTTCACCAAGATTAAACTGCGTATTTTTCGCCGTATGGTTAAATATTGATTTTACCCTCTGACATACCTTGTATAAAGGATGATTCTGATCAACATCATCTTTGAATCTTAGGTTTTCATCAACACTATCTTGCAACAGATACTCAACATGCTTTGCTGGTCCACCGCATCGGGAGAGTATATCTTCTTTTGTATTGTATGAAAGGATAGCATCAACAGTTGTTCTTGTAGATGCCTTCTTCCAATATGTATTTGAAGATCTGTTTAGTATGATTTCCAACGATTCCGGGCCACTGCTGAATATTGTTGGAGATATTCTTCCGTTTATAAATGATGTGAGTCTATTTGCGCTATTTATTTCCTGATTTCCTCTAATATAGGAAGTGAAAATACCTCTGCTAATATTTCTCATCCATTGACTTATCATATCAGATGCATCTTTAATATTAGCAGTTTGTTGCTCTGCAAGATTGTTCTTCTGTGCGCAAGAAGCTATCGCCATGTATTCGATGAATCTATCATAATTTTGTTGCCCCATAATGGTGTCGAAAATTATAAAAGCAACATTTTTGAATCTTTCATCTACTGAAGCCTTTTCTGCAATTGACTTAAGTTCATTCAACTCATTTGTAGTTCTAGCAAAGAATAAGGCAAGGAAAATCTCATATGAACGGGCTTTCTTTGTGTCTCTTTCGATATTATTAAGCAATACATATTCATTTGATGAAGTTGAATACATATAGCTAGAATACGGTCTAGAGACATTTTTAAGCATTTTGTTAATCTCAGTCTTCGCAGACTCGCCAAAGTTCACAACTTGAGAAGTATAAAGGAAATCCTTCTTTAATAGGTTCTCCTTTATTTCTTGAATTTCTCCTGTTGGAAGTGCTGAGAACTGTATGGTAAATAATCCCATTGGATTACGTTGAATGATACTTTTATCATTCAGATAGTCTAGTGCCTCATTGACGTCTTTTTCATAAGGTGTACCCAGAAATAACTTTATTATATTCTCTTGGCTAGGCACTACCGTAGGATTTTGTGCAATATTATTCAATGCATTCAAGAGAAGGATACCTTTGAATACGGCAAATTCTGTTCTACCCTGATGTTCAACATTCAGCCTGTAACTGTTATATCTCTCTGTTACTGCCGCAAACCTCATGTTATCAGCTGCAAAATCTCCTTCAACATAATCCCAAAGCATATCTGCGGTTACAGTAGCCCTGTTTAGATAATTCTCTTCACTATCCAAGAAATCTTTAATTGCATCACTCGCTAGAAATTGGAAAACACTTCTAGAGGAACTACCGACTTCTCGGGCATAGTAAGTAGCCAAATTTGCAGTGTATGGGTGTATTGGAAATACTCGTTGCAAATCTTCTTTGGTTTCTTCAGGACTTGTTGAATTTGTCGAAAACAGATTCAACATGTCTTGTTTATCTGAATAAAACTCGTGAACAAGTCTTGTATATTCATCACTGTCTGGGTTTATAATCTTAAATTTACGGGACATGATCTTAAAAGCAGATACAGTCTCCATATTATAGTGTGTATAATGATAGCGACCTTTCGTTTTAGTTGCTTCTTCTGCGATCAAGCCGTTAAAGGCAGATGGGTGAGTTATGAATAAGAAGTAGCTATTATTTTCACTACTCATTAATGCCTCTGTTATTTCCTGTAATGGGGTAAGAAGGCGTAAGCCAACAGCAGAACGCATTAATTCTGTAAATTCATCCCATACTATAAAGAGTCCGTCATAGCCGGTATTCTCTGACTTAAGTTTATTTTGTACATCAATAAGCCATTGCTTAAGATTTGAGAGCTCCAGATTTATCGATACACCGGTATTTCTTTCTGCTTCTCTTACTCTATTTAATACCTCAGTATTACATGACACAAGCTCACTTCTCAACTTTTGTATAGTAGGTGCTACACTTCTAAGTTGAGCACTATCGTGTATCAATAACTCCCATATTCTAGGTTGGTTATCAATATGATTTACATAGTTGTCGAAGTCAGTTTTTACTGTAAAAGCAATCTTCGCCTTTTTAAGTGCATCATTGACACACCTCTGAATCTGGAGTGATAAATCACTCTCCTGGGATATTTCTTGCTGACCATACAATTGAACCGGCAAAAGTCTTATATTTTGCCTAAGTTCAACTATATCATTCTTAAGTTTCTTATATTTCGGTGCTGAATATTCTTGATTAACATAATCATCAATATCCTCTAGAGTATCACACAACAGATGTTTTATTACTGCTGCAGCATGACTCTTTCCAGAACCGTAAGTACCATCAATCCAAAAAGAACAATGCAGACTTATGTCATTATTTCTTACGGACTGAATTACTTTTCTCAAAATATCATTGAACTGATCATTTGCAATAAATGATTTCCAGGCATTTTCTTTTTCTGATTGAATGTTATATGCTGGTGTTGATTCTCTGAGTGTTACAATGTCACTATATTTTGTCGTCATAATCGTTTCTTTTTTTATGCACAAATTAGTAGTTGACTGTCATCTTTAGAGCTTCAAACGCAGTAATATCCTCTTTCAATGTAATATGCTCCAATCCCATATTGAGTTCTGCAACTAAAAGTCTGTTAGAAGAAGAATTTAATGTTCTAAGAAGTTTTACAAGTGATTGCCTATCTATGCCAAACTCCTTCACAATTCCATTTTGGATTGTATTGTCGTACAGATCTGAAACTCTAAATGTATATTGTCCTGTTATTTCCGCATATCTATATAATGAATAAATCAAAGCATACTCTGATAAATCATTATAGTTTCCACGTATGAACTCAGTCTTACTAATATCGCTCTTTTGATTAAATTCTCCACCAATCGGTGATGAAGTGAATGTATTGAAAAGAGCATCCAAAGAATAAGAAAATGTTGTTAATCCTTCTTGATATTGGTCTTCGTATTTTGTTTTCAAAATAGCTTTAGAGTAAATACTTCCTGAATCAACATTTGTTATAAACCACTTTACCAGAGGTGATATGTTACAAAGGTTAATCCATATTATTTCCCATACTAAAGTAGGCATATCATCTTTTATTTGAGATAAGTAATTACCCATCTCAGTTTCTTTGCCTGCTTTATCTATTATTTCAGAATCCTTTAGCCACGATTTCAAAGAAGGCTTCTGCTTTGTTCCTAAAGTAGAACCACTCAAAAACTCTTCCTTTTCAATCATATAACTCTCAAGCCACTCTTCTCTCAAACCGAAGGTGCCATAACCACTTATACCGGTTAATTTTAAATTTTCTTTCTGTGCCATATCTAATGAATCTGCTACTATACAACCTTTATTATGAAATGTGAGACATTTTAGGCAATGAATACATTTCGATGTCTCTATTTTTACTTTTGGATATACGCTTAACGCTCCAGTTGGGCATTCTACTTCACATGCCTCACAGTTTATACAATAAGTTGACTTATACAAGGCTTTCTTAATATGACTTGTGTATACAACATCCTTCAAATTATGAAAATCAACCTCATATTTATCGTTTCCTAGTGTCTTTATCTCAAATGGATAAACATCTGTTTTATTCCTAAGTTCACCATACAATATATGGTTCCTTTCTGAAAGTGTACATTTTCCTAATACAGGAATCCAGGTCTCAGGCCTTAAAGCACTTCTTTCTATTTTTACCTTTAAGTCAGTTTTCTTCTGTTCGAAAGTTATGCTTGGGTTAACATCCATAAATTTACCACTGGCTCTGAGTTTCCATTTATGACCTTTTACGTATTCATCCATATTGGGTATATTTCTTGCTTCCGCATAGCTTACTATTCTTTCCACAAATGGTGCAACCTCGTTTGGATAGCATTTATTTACTATCATGTCATCCCATTCAGAAGAGAAAGGGCATATCAAGCAGCCTACCCTAGGTTTCCCAAAGCGATAAGCTGGATTTATCGGTAGTTTATTCAGGAATAAATATAAGTAAACCTCAGTTGAACTCCAGAAGTATATTGGTCTGGCGTTTATTACGCCGTTATGCTTAACTCCTTTACCTATTCTTTCATATGTAGAGCGCTTATTACTTTCTTCTCCTCTGGTTCCTTCAAAGGCTAATACTTTTGCTTGTTTATTAGTCCCCTCGATTTTAAGCATTCTATATAAAGGGGCCGTTTTCATTACTGAACAACACCATCTGTGCGTATCACTAGGTGTTCCTATCTTATCCCAATAATTGAGAACTTTTTCATGATTTCTGGCTGTTCGGAACAGTAGCTCAGGATACTTTTCATTGTAGTACTCCTTTACCTCCTCATATAGCTTTAGTGAATGAGGTAATTCATATCCGGTATCTGAATAAATAACCTGGAATGTAGAAGGTAACAATGCTCTAGTGCATAAATCTAATATGACTTGTGAATCTTTTCCTCCAGAGAAAGAAGCTAAGAATACATCTATTTTTGATGTTGTCTTAAATATTCGTTTCCCAGCCTCTTCTGCTACTTTTAATGGCATTATATCAAAACTGTCACAGTCTTCTTTTACTATAGCCATTTTTCTCTTTTGTTGCTTCTCGAGTCTTTCTGCCATAATCTCAAAATCCATCTTGTTGGAATCTGAGACGTCTCTGATCCTCTTTGTTGATGAATACATCTGATAAGTGTCCTGAATAAATTCTATTGCTTCACTTTCTAAACGACGCATTTCATCTGAACATTTTTCTAACATTAACTCCATATTTATAGGAACCAGTGTCAGATTTTCGCAACCTTCCTGTAGCTCAATTCGAGCTTTGTCATATAAGTTTGCACCTTTGGCCTCAAAAACAAGTTTACCTCTATAGAAATATTGTTTATTACATGCCCATAGCAATGGCTCTTCACATTTTGGATAGCTCCACCCTAGTTTATCAAGACCTAGCAAATCTAGTTCCTCAAAAAAAACTGGTCTGGGTGAGATATTCAATGTATTTTCTGTCTTGTAATCTTGTAGCCTCACTCCTCCTGTTTCAGGATCCCATATTGTTTTATACATTTTCTTTTGTTGGTCTTATTAAATCTCTTATATCAACATCTAGAACTTTAGCCATACGCGCTAAATGGGGTAACGATGGTTGTTGCTTATTTGAGCACCATCTAGAGACAGTATTCTCACTCAATCCTATCTCGTTTGCCAACCATTTACACGTCTTTTTTTTATCAGCCAGTACTGCTTTTATGCGATTTTCTGCAATATCTTGTTGATTTTCCTTCATTATTTATCGATTATTCTATATTAAAGCAACAAAAATAATCCTTTTTTTTTAACCTAAAGCATAATATGTTTATAATTTTATACTTACTTGTATTTTGGGTAGTTTGATTCTGTCACAAATTCAAATCCTCCTTCCCAAATTCCAGGTATCTCCCCCTGAACCTCTCATAAACCTGAGCATAATACTCCGGCAGATACTGTATCATCGCATCCACAAAATCCTCCAAGGTAACAGCACTGAGTTTATAGGCATACTCCGGCTTCAGGTACTCGGTAACCGAATTGATTTCCTCTTCGGTTGACGGATGCTCCTTCGGCGAAAGCACTACTGAACACGAATCCTTCAGCCCTTCTTTTATCCTGTACCGCTCTGTTAGCAAAAGGTTTCTGTAAATCTGTGTGAGCTTTACTTTACCTCCCATCAGCAGCTCCTCAAAGTCCGCGCTGAACAGACCGGTATCAACGAGCATCTGTTTCTGCTCCTCACAATGGCTGGCCTCGTTCATTCCGAGCACATCCGTGTATTTCGTCTCGATGGCGATGATATGCTTGCCACCTTTGTTGTCCATGAATCGGATATACGCATCCATGGCGGACTTGTCTTTCGTGTAATTTTCTATCGGTGTCGGTATATACTCCAGCCCGATTTCCGTCACCTCAAATACCGGAAAATTCCTGAAAACTGACCTCACGGCAAGTGTGACCATTGCCGGATCCTGCTTCAATAGTAGCATCAGGGGGTGGAACAGGTTGAATGCCATCGGCTGGCTCGACAGCAGGTTGTTGAACAGCCTGAACCCGTCAATCGTCTCGTTTTCCTTTTTGTTGGCCACTCTTTCCTTGGCATACTTAAAAGTTTCCTTCATCAGGAAATTCTTCCCGGACACTTCACCACCGCTGATCATATTCCCGTATTTTCGCTTGGAGGCTTTTGTTGGTCCGAATCCTTCCTCTTCACCTATCTCCACCCTGTACATCGACTGAAGCAGTCTCGCTTTCCTGGTGAAAGCATTATCGCTTTCACACTGATTCCCGTATTTCTCTTTATCTTCCATTAGTATTTCAATACTTCATTTATAAAAGCCTCTATTTCATTTATAAGTCGTTGAATCGTCACCTTTCTATATTGAGGAGAGATTAACCTGAATGTTCCTTCTTCAGAGAAATCAGGAAAATAGATTCTCTCTTTATCACTATCGCCAAAAAATTTCCAACACAGCCAAATATCTTCTTGCGAAAAGACCCTGTTATCAGTCATAAATGACTTTATTTTTGAGGATATTTCTTTCGACACTTTAATTTTTTCTTCTTTATCTCTGCATACTCCCCAATATAACCAATCCGTAAAATCAGCTCTTATCCAAACTGGTACGTTTTCTTTTCTTACTGTTAGCACCAAATCTACTTTACGCTTAATGGGGCCGCCATGAACAAGATTGGTTATATCTTCTTCCTCGGGCTTGTGCAATATTTCAAATCCTCTATACTGTATTTCTGATTCCAGCTCTATATAGAAATCATAGATTGTATGCCATTTTACATGATTGAAATTATCTATAAGCAATTTTGCACTCATGAGATTATCTTCATTCATACCGATGAGACTTGCAATCTCTTTTCTTTCTTCTATGCTTGTATCGTTGTTGGTCATATTCTCAACTATCTTTATATACTGAATAATAGATTCTCTTAATGAAGGTTTATTGTAACATTCCTTTACTATACTTCGAAGCCATTCTAATATCTCTACAGAATAAGAGATGCACTTCACCTTATCCTGTAGCTCTGGATATTTCCCACTCAATTTTACACTATCCTCACTCGGCTCATGTCCGTCTAAAGTAAGATAATAAACCTCTATTCTATCTTCGGGTATCTTATCCTCTTCAATTAATCTTCCATAATAGTTTTCAAGTTGTCCCTTATCTTCATGGTTGGTGTCTTCATGATAGATTTTGTTCTCTATCATTACAGCATTCTTGGCTACCCGGTCTATAAAGCAAATATCTATCTCCTTATATTCACTCCTGTTCTGATTGTTAGGATACACTTCAAGTGACTTTTCATCATAGTCAAAATCACTTTCAATGCTATCTAAGAATGAGTTCAAGAATATTGTTCCTAACCTATGTGGCCCGTTTGGATCCAACAAAGCAGAAAGAAACCTGGAGTGCAAATACACCTCGTCAGATTCCTTTCTAAGAATAGTAAACATATTGAAGTTATCTTCATTCTTTTCCCTTTCCTCAAATTTCTTCCGGACAATGTTTATGTCCCTCAATAAATATTTGATATTCTTTATATTTTCCATAATTAGTTGCTTATCAAAAACAATATAATAGCCACCAGCACCACCAGTACCACATAAAGCCCCACCGGCTTCGACTGTCTCTCGGCCTGCTTCAGCTGTTCCTCCAGCCTTGTCGCCAAAGCCTTGGCATCCGCCAGTTCCTTAACCGACTTCGCATTCTGTGTAGTTATATCTGTCAGCGACTTCTGCAGGGCAGCATTCGTCTGCTGCATCTTCGATATGTTCTCGTTGAAACTCTTCGCCTGTTCCTCATACATCTTGACCTGTTTCTCGGTAGTCTCATGCTGCTTCTTCATCGCCTCGATCTGCTCCTTGTAGAGCTTCTGTGCGTTCTCGGCACTCTTGTTCAGCTCGGTAATCTTGTTCTGCAGCTCCTTGTTCTGTTTTTCCGAAAGTACCATCTGGTCGGCGTGCAGCTTCTGTGCGTTGGCCGCATTCTTGTTCATCTCTACGATTTTCTCTTGCAGTTCCTTGTTCTGCTTCTGCGCCACAACCATCTGTTCCGCATGAAGCTTGCGGTTCGCCTCACTGTCCTTGGTGAGTGTCGCAATCTTCTCGTTCAGCTCCTTGTTCTGCTTCTCCGAAGCCGTTATACGTTCCTCAAACTGCTTCTTCACCTGTTCCACCAGCACGGCCTTGCTCTTCTCCCTCTGGTCTATCACACGGTTCACCAGATCCTTGAAGTACACTCCGAGCAGCGAAGGCGTACCCAGATCCTTGTCGGCCACCTTTGCTATGAAAGGTTTCTCTCCCGGATGCCCTACTCCCGTCACAAACGGCGTGGAGAGATTCACAACACTCTCGATAAGGTCTGGCATGTCGAACACTTCCTTGATACCGCTACCGCCTCCCCTGACGATGGCTATCACGTCATATCCCTTCCGGTCAAGCTGCCCCAGTTTGGCCCTGAGCTGCGAAATCTGCGCGAATGTCTCATTCTCCTCTACGAAGTCTATATGCGACCTGGCCGCTTCCAGTCCCTTCTTGAAGTCCTGGTCTGTGATTGTTCCCCTTGCAAACAGCAGGCAAATGTTGGGTTTTTCTCCTCGGAAGAGCTTCGCTTCCAACACCCCATCCACATTCCTGTACCCCCTTGCCGACTTCTCAGCTTGGAGGCTCATAAGTCTCTGTTCATCCTCCGATATGACATTCTCCTCGATCACGTCATACCTCGTCACATTAAAGTGCAGGTCTATCGAGCACCTGTTCCTCAGTTCCTTTGACACCACTCCGGAGACCTGTACCAATGTCCCGTCTTTCATCTTCTCCCTGAGGGCTGCCGGCACGACCAGCGTCATCTCATAGTTACTGTTCTGTGCCGCCAGACTGTCATAGAAATAGCCGTAGTAGTTGCCCGATTTAGGGTTTTGCCTGTACACACCCTCTATCGTCACTACCTTGGCCGGTGTCTTCAGCTGTTCTTTGAATATACATGCTACTTCTTGTGGCGTATATATTACCGGAGCTGGAGTCTTAACTATGTTGATTTTATCATCCATCGTTCGCTTTATATTCTTTTTCCCTTATGTGTTCATTATTCGTTTTCGAGCCTAAATTTAGTGATTATTAATGATATACATTTATACCCGATGAAAAACTCTCTTTTGATATTACTTCCTTTCTACTTTTAATGACAAATTGCTTGATACTTTGGTCTCTAATCCCTAATATACTTGCTCGGTATTTCCTTGTCGCTTAGATTATTTCTTTCCTCCTTCCCGTCTCATTTCTTTCCTCCACCATCCGGCCCCGTCCGCATCAGTTGGCCATTCCGTTCTGCGGTGCAAAGGTATATCGGGCTGTTTCGCTTCATCAAGGTCAGGCCTGTCGGTTTGAGTGAAAATCTTCCCTGCCGGAGGCGAGGTATTTTCTCTCAAAACCTTGCTTCTGCTATGCCCTTCAAACCAGGCACCGAAACGAAACGACCGATGCGACCGGAAGACGCATAAAAAAATGTCGGAAATGATACGGCAGATGGTTGAAACTTCAACTCCCTCGCTCTCAGATCCGCATAAATTCATTAACTCATAAATTCATACGACTATGGCAGCAATAGCAACAAAATTCGCATTGTGGGAAGTGCCCTCACTTGACACTCTTAAGGACGCAAAAGCCTACATCCTTCGTCAGAAAGTGAACAATAAGGAAAAACTCAGCCGTGAGGAAAAGAACTGGATTTCATACCAGGTGAACCATAACACCTACTTCAAGAGCGGAATCCCGGTGAGAGGCTGGAGATTTGATTTCTCTGACATCCTGAAGACATTTCTCGTCAATCAGTACGGCTGTTGGTACGAATACAAGTCAATCGACAAGACGGCACTGAGAAACTTCCTTCACGGCAGAATAAACAAGATAGTACAAATCTAAAATCCCATATACCATGAAACAGAGCATAGAGAAAATTCCGACATGGGCTTTCGGTTACATCTTCAACGGAGACATGACCGGTCTGACAGATGAAGAAGTCAGGATGATTAATGAATCACTGACACGTATAGGTGCAGAACTGGTCTGCACCCCACCTGATGAAGAAGCGCAACCCTATTTCACACGATACCCTCTTTTCGGTCTGCCCACCGAAGTCGAAGACTGTGTAGTAATAATAAAAGGCTCCTGACCGGAGCCTTTTATGGCGTATATCCACTCTCTTGAAATGTTGACTTCTCTATTCTTTAATGGTATTTCCTCTTTTTATTGTTTCTTTTTTATATCTTTACTTTTATAATTCCTTACCATTATGAAACAGAACAGAGAAGAGATACTAAAAACCATTTTCAGGCTTTTCATCACCCGTCATTATGAAAATGTTTCTTATGATGACATGATAAAGGCTACCAATATCTCAAAAGGCGGTTTATATCATTATGCTCCCAATAAACTTGAACTTTTCCGTCTGGTACTTGATTCGTTTTTCCTTGACCTTATTAAAATTGATGATGATATTATGGTTATACCATCTGTTTATGACAAACATATCCTTCATGACTTCATACTCAGATATGCAAAGTTCTTGCACATGCGTTTGCGCCGCATTCAGGATTTCCTTCAGCTTCCAGTTAGCGAAACTGCACGTGCCTTTTCTTATTTAGTTATCAAATGCCCCCAATATTATCCTTCATTCTCAGAAAAAATCTCTTCAGTGACAACAAAAGAGAAAGAACTTATCAAGAATGTTTTGCATATCGCTGAAGAAAACGGAGAAATTAAACCCAATATGAATCTTATATTTGTTTCTGATATGTTCTATAATTCATACAGTGGTCTGCTTCTTTATTCATCCTTCCAACCTTCAGAAAATTTTGGAGATGAGCTTCTTGTGACATTTGAAAATGTTTACTCTCTCATAAAAGCAGACAACTGATACTTTGCTCAATATTTTATTCCTCTTCATTGACGCTTCTCCTGTTCAGCTTAACGCCGCTGTCCCTGAGAATCCTGAATACGGAACTTTTGCTCCTGAAGCCGGCCTGTTTCTGTATCTCTTCTATAGGGATTCCTGTCTGGTACATTTCAACGCATTTCTCGTTCCTCTTCTGCTTCATGCTTCCCTTTTCCGGTTTCTTTCTTCCTGGTTTTGCCCTTTTTCTCCTTATTGCGTATGTCTCCCTGCTCAGTGTAGCTATGGCATTCAGCACATTGACCGTAGAGTTCTGGAACATTTCATCCCTGCTGTCTATCCTGTCTCTCATAAAGACCACCCTTATTCTCTTTAAACGGCACAGTTCCAGGAACAAGCATAACTGACGTGCTCCACTGAAAGCATTCTCCATGGAAATAAAGAATACTTCATCACCTGTCTCCAATGTCCTTACCATCTCCTTCCATACCGGCTTTGTATCTTCATTGCAGAACAGTTCTCAGCAAATCAAGTCGCATCCTGCTGTCCTTATGTAACTGTCATCTTCATCCGACCTTTGTCCCGGCATTTCCACCTTTATATATCCTATTCTTGGCATAATTTATGTTTTTTTCAATCCTGTGAATTGTGGCTTTCATTCCTTCCATTAGTGTGTCGTATTTTTAACCTAATAGTTATTATTAACATGATTAAATGCCTGAAATTGCATAATATACAGAATATCAGATGTTTAACCGATTTTTTGCTAGTATGATAATTTTCAGTGTATGAACTTTATTTTCAGACATCATACTTATTTCATCTGGTTTTCTCCTCTATAGTATATTTTCTGTTAGGGCGTTACAGCAAGCTGTCGGGCTATCCGCTCCAAGTCCTCGTTCCTGTGGGCTTTATTCTCCTATCTCTAACGCGGTTCTCTTACTCCCACCACCCTGCTAAGGTATGTCCGGTTGCCTTTGTTCTCTGGTGACTATTGCATGGTCACCTCCGGACAGAGGCAGCGGACATCCGTTCCGCTGCATGGCCAAAGACTCCGTTTCCGACCA
>OJJY01000028.1_pt1 | contig 83949 bp, 88 predicted proteins | sample 1596421 | NCBI WGS metagenome assembly OJJY01 (sample SAMEA4350151, study PRJEB24818) | metagenome | biome: human; feature: gut; material: faeces | place: Denmark | collected 2013-09 | reverse complement strand
ATTTTGCAGGACTGATACAGGATACAACTCTGGCAATGGTATCGTGAACAGGAATACCATTTTCAAAATCACCATATTGCTTCAAAAAATCGAGATGTGTTTCCCCAAAATCCTCTATATCTTCCCAGCCTTCTGCACCAGAAATAACGGCACAAATAGTCAACAGTAGAATATCCGATAATTTATATTCCACTTTCCAGGCTTGTCTGTAATCAGGGATAATAGAAATATGTTCCATCAATTTTTTAAGTTCCATTTTGTTCTCCTTAATTATGTAAGGAGTATTTGATCATATATAAGCAATAAAAAACAGCTTCAGGTAATGAGGAATATCTCAATTTTTAAACATAAAATGCGAATTATTTAGTACAAAAAGTGAACTTCTGATGATCTTTCCCTGCTTTATTAAGCCGCCCCTGATTCCCTTTTATAGCGAATAAATAATCACCTCCATATTTATGTATCTTCTCTGCAATATCTTTCTGGCAGCCTATCATATCTGTTGTGAGAATTTGCCCTTTAATATCCAACATGTTAATAAGTTCAGGAATAGCTGTAATCTCATTGGATTTCTCCTCAATCCTGATCTGTCCGAGGACCAGACAGTCCATTATTAAGAACGAACTAATGAAATGAATCGCTCCCCTGCGGCGAATCTCGTCATAAGAGTTGCAGAGCGTTTTTTCATCAATAGAAATGACGTCTTTATCACTTAAGGAATGGCAATCTCGCATCCAGTTAATAAATCACGCGTAAAATTTTGCAGGACTAATGCAGGATACTAATCTGGCAATGCTATCATGAACAGGAATACCATTTTCAAAATCGCCATTTTGATTCAAAAAATTGAGAAGTTTTTCACCAAAAGCCTCTATGTTTTCCCAGCGTTCTGCACCAGAAATGACGGCACAAATAGCATAAAGTAGTATATTGACAATTTATGCTCCGCTTCCCTGCCTTGTCTGTAATCGGGGATAATAGAGATATGTGCTATCAATTTTTTAAGTTCCATTTTGTTCTCCTTAATTATGTAAGGAGTATTTGGCAGGTATAAGCAATGAAAAAGAGCTTCAGGTAATGAGGAATATCTCAATTATTGAACATAAAATGCGAATTGCTTAGTACAAAAAAGCAACATCACGTAATCTTTACTTAGACGTTTCAGCGACTTCTGAAAGCAGATCCCGGTGGACCTGCCACCATCTCACAAACTGATGCTTATTACATGCAATACGTTCAGTTTCGTATCTTTATATCTAAGGCATACAACGTTCTTTCCCTGTATGTTTATATTTTTTAACATCCTTTGCATTATTTCTCTTCACCTTAGGGGTATAAATTAAGACATAAAAATAGAATATCTTTAATCCATTTATAAACAAATTTTGCATAATAGATAAAGTATTTTCCTAATGACAACACAGACTTATTTATATTATCATTTTACTTCATCAAATATTATTCATTATAGTCAGAATCTCTTGTGTTTTTAATTGCATCAATTTTGCATCGCTTTTTGATTCTACATTCAGGCGTACCACCGGTTCGGTGTTAGAGGAGCGCAGGTTAAAGCGCCAGTCGGCAAAGGTCATGCTGATGCCATCGGTGCGATCCACCGCCAGCGCCTCGCGGCTAAAATGCTGTTCCACGCGGTTAATCGCCTCAACGGGTTGCGCCAGTTTGCTGTTGATCTCCCCGCTTGCCGGAAATGCTGCCATCCGGTCGCGCACCAGTTCGCCCAGCGTTTTTCCTTTCAGGCACACCAGTTCGGCGACCAGCAGCCACGGGATCATGCCGCTGTCGCAGTAAGCGAAATCACGGAAGTAATGGTGGGCGCTCATTTCGCCACCGTAGATGGCGTCCTCCTTGCGCATACGTTCTTTAATAAAGGCGTGTCCGGTTTTCGACATCACCGGCGTGCCGCCCGCGGCAGTCACAACATCAACGGTGTTCCAGGAGAGACGTGGATCGTGGATGATCTTCGCGCCGGGATTTTTTTCGAGGAACGCTTCTGCCAGCAAACCGACAATGTAGTAGCCCTCAATAAACTGCCCTTTTTCGTCAAACAGGAAGCAGCGGTCAAAATCACCGTCAAAGGCAATGCCCATATCCGCGCCGTGTTTGATGACCGCATTGCGGGTGTCGTCGCGGCATTCCGGCAGTAGCGGGTTAGGAATACCGTTGGGGAAATTGCCGTCCGGCGTGTTGTGCACTTTGATGAATTCCACAGGTGCGTCGAGGGCTTTAAAGCGGGCTTCGATGGCGTCCACCACCGGACCCGCTGCGCCGTTCCCGGAGTTGATCACCAGCTTGAGCGGCGTGAGGTTTTTGACATTGATATAACCGAACAGGTGATCAACGTAAGCGTCACGCAGGTTGATTTGCTGATAGCGACCGCGTTTGGTTTCATCAACGGGAGGAAAGTCGTTGGCTTCAGCCAGGCGCTGGACATCGCGCAGTCCGGTATCACCGCTGATCGGGCGAGCCCCTTCGCGCACCAGCTTCATGCCGTTGTAATCCATCGGGTTATGGCTGGCGGTAACTTCGATGCCGCCATCCACGCCGAGATGGAACGTGGCGAAATAGATCTCTTCGGTGCCGGACATGCCAATATCCAGCACATCGACGCCCGCATCCTGTAAACCTTTCGCCAGCGCCAGTTTTAAGGTTTCGCTGGTGAGGCGGACATCACCGCCTAACACAATGGTTTTCGGTTTAAGAAATTCGCCATAGGCGCGACCAATACGCCAGGCAATATCTTCATTCAGTTCTTCGCCTAATTTTCCGCGAATATCATAGACTTTAAAGCAGGATAAATTTTTCATTTTCAACACTCATTTTCAACACTCAAATTAGAGTGGTATTCAAATATTTTACATGAACAGGGAAGAATTATTTCAGATCGAGAATTATTAGGAAAAATGAAAGTTGTACAAAACTAGACTCTTCCATAGCGATCTGCAAAACGCACCACATCATCCTCTTCGAGATAAGAACCGGAGCGAACTTCTATTAACTCAAGCGGTATTTTCCCCGGGTTTTCCAAGCAATGCTTCGCCCCTTGCGGAATATAGAGGGACTCGTTTTCCCCAAGAAGTTTGATAACCCCATCAATAGTGACTTTTGCCGTTCCCGCTACCACTACCCAGTGTTCCGAACGGTGGTAATGCATCTGTACTGACAACCCCTCGCCCGGTTTCACGGTTATGCGTTTAACCTGGTAGCGCTCGCCTGCGTCGATAGAGTCATATTTACCCCATGGACGATAAACTTCTCTATGCATCTGATGTTCAGAACGACCATGGGCTTTAATCTGCTCCACTACTTTTTTCACATCCTGCACCGAATTGCGATCTGCAACAAGAACGGCATCTTTGGTTTGTACAACAACCAAGTCTTTTACCCCAATGGTAGTCACCAAACCAGACTCGGCATAGACATAACTATTCTCAGTATTGTGATTAATAACATCACCATGATTAACATTCCCTTGTTCATTTTTTTTACTAATCTCCCATAGGGAAGACCATGATCCAACATCACTCCAACCTGCATTCATAGGAACAACCACTGCATCAGCAGTTTGTTCCATGACTGCATAGTCTATGGATTCATCTGGGCAGGTAGAAAATGAATTTTCATCAACACGAATAAAATCAAGATCGGTATTTATATTTTTAGTAGAAGATGCGCATGCTAAGTATATATCTGGTCTAAATTTATTTAACTCACTCAAATAACGAGAAGCTCTAAATAAAAACATACCACTATTCCAATAAAATTCTCCAGAAGCGAGGAATTTTTGGGCATCACTTATATTAGGTTTTTCATAAAACTTCGAAACAGTATACGCGACTTCATCATTTTCCAAAGAAATTTCATGCCCACGCTTAATATAGCCATATCCTGTTTCAGCCATACTTGGAACAATACCAAAAGTAACTAATTTACCTTGTTCTGCAAAAGGAATAGCTTTCCTTACAGCATCACGAAATGATTTATGATTTTTAATATCATGATCAGCAGCTAATACTAAAAGTAAGGGATCTTCTGAAGAAGAAAAAGACTCAGAGATCATTGCTGCTAAAGCTATTGCTGGGGCTGTATTACGCCCTACAGGTTCTAATATAATGTTATTCGTTAACTTATTAATCATTCGAAGCTGTTCAGCAACAATAAATCTATGCTGTTCATTACATATAACAACAGGTAAGCTACAAGGAAGATCTCCAAGGCGACTAATTGTTTCTTGTAGCATACTTGAATCATCTACTAATTTTAGAAATTGCTTTGGATAAAAAAGACGAGAAAGAGGCCATAGACGGCTACCAGAACCACCAGCCATAATCACAGGACAGATAATATTATTTGACATAAGTTAAGTTTATAAATACGAAAGTTAAGTTTATAAATACGAATAATCAATGAATATAGTATGAGTGAAAATTCAACTTCTCAGTTTAATTCTTCAATGACTTTGAATAGTTTATTTTTCACAACATTTTCCTCAAACAACTCTGAAACCCTAACTTTACAATTTGTCTTGAACGATTCATATTTTTCATTATCGCGCAACAAAGACAGCATTGCATTAGCTAAATCATCAGGATTCCCAGCAGTTACTGTTATCCCCGTAACTCCATTTAAACTGACAAAAGGAACGCCAGTATTAAGGTTTGTGTTTATTACAGGAAGCCCAAGAGACATTGCCTCAAGCTGAGTGATACCAAATGCTTCGGATGCAGCAACGGATGGGAAAAGAAAACATTTTGAAATTGAAAGATAATGATATTTTTCCTCCTCTGTTAAAAACCGTTTTATAAAAGTTATATTTTTAATTTTATTTTCAATAATTTCATTTTCGATATAAGTAACTAAATCACCATCACCTGCCATAAAAATTTCAGGTTCAGCTCCTTTATTTTTCAAAATCTTTACTGCATCTAAAAGAACATCAACTCCTTTATAATAACATAATCTTCCAAAGAATATAAAGTCATATTTTTTTTCTGCGTTTAAATTTTCAATATAACCATTTATAACATTTGAATTAATAAATAATGGCAACACATCTGTTTTTTTCTCATATTCACCGATGTCTTCTGAATTAGCTTTGAGATTTGGAGATGTAGTTAAAATCTGAGTGCTTCGATTAATAGTATTTATAATGAACGGACGTAATATTTTTTTTAATGCTTTTTGCTTTACTATATCACTGTGCCAAAATAATATATTTTTTCTTTTGACTAATCTATCAATGATAAAAAATGCTAAATCCATTAATGGAAACGGAACGTGATTAATAATCACGTCTGATTTTAAATAATTAATGAAGTAATGCAAAAAAAAAGTAATTGATAGCGGCATAGAAAAATAAGTTCCCAATGAAGAACAGCGTATTACTTTAACCCCATTAATGAATTCATTTTTTGTATACCATGAGAATTCTTTGCTAATACACAACACTGTTACACTATATTCATCCTTCAATAATTGAGCATGCTGTTGTACAACAGTTTCTACGCCACCAATGTCTGGATGATAGTATTTATTTACGAGCAATATTTTCTTCATTGATAATCCTTAATAGACTTGCAACATTATTATCCCAACTATATAACTGCAAAACTCTTGCATAAGATTCAATAGATTTCTTGTTCTTTTTTAATTTGTTAATTCTATCTGCAAGATCATCAAATGTATATGGATCAAAATAATTAATTGTTTCACCAGCAACTTCCTTAAATACATCAATATTTGATGCAAAAATAGGCAACCTATAATTCATAGCCTCCAGCAAAGGCAAACCAAAGCCTTCGTATAATGAGGGGAATATAAAAAAACTGGCGTTACGGTAATAATTATGTAATTCTTGATCACTTACTTTTCCTGTAAAAACTATATTTTCAGGCAAATCGTTAAGCAGACTTTTATTTACTTTCGTTGAAAACCCATTTATTTCACCTATAAAATATATTTTTTTGTTAATTTTGTTTGTCTTAAGATAATCAATTAGTGGTACAACATTTTTATGAGGTTTAATATTGCCTACGCAAATACCATATTCTTCCCAGGAAATTTCCGTTTCACTATTTAATTTCAAATTAAAAATATTTCTTATACCATTGCCAATGACATATAATTTACTTTTAAATAAACCTAAGTAATACTTATTTATTTCTTTAGCAGTGAATCTTGAAATGGAGATTATCTTATTAGAACAAACAAGTTGTATTAATAGCAAAGCCCAATAAGCTACAGCTTTTTTGAATCCAAATAATTTCCGTAATGCCACAGGACACAAATCATGTACTGTTGTGATTGTCAAACAGCCTTTTTTTAATAGAGGTGGTATAGATAATGATGGCATAAAATAGACATCAAAGCCATTCAGCAAATGCTTAATACCACAGATGTTTTTAATACTATAGCGAGAAAAATTTATATAGTGGATTTTAAATCCTATATCTTCAACATCAACTGGTAAATGTTGTTCTTCTTGAAGCAATAATTCGATCTGCAAGTATCTATATTTTTTTAACTCTTTGATAATTTCACGAGTATAAACACCTATTCCAGAGGCATTAATCATTCTACAATCAACAAGTATTTTTTTATTTTTACTACAATGTTCAACCATTGATATGTTCGCTCCATTGCATATAAAACCTTAATATAAATAGCATTAGTGTTGGGCAATATATTAATATTTTCGTATATCCATTTTTTGCCATATTCAAGAGATAGCCTAACAAAATGCAATCAAATGCTAAATAGTAATAAGTAAGTCTAAGTAAAACAGAAAATGAATTAAATGTAAAATTAAGAATCACTCCGACCATAAAAATCTTACATAATATGAGGATATGATTATTTTTATATTCATATTTTTGCACCAGGATATATAAAACTGTAGAAAGTAAAACATAATACACTTGAATAAAAGAAAAACCCACTTTGGTTGAAAATTCGCTATTTCCATAAGCTATTATTTTTCCGGTTATAAAACTACCAAACGGAATAAACTGCACTAAAGTTATAATTAGTGGCTTTATTACATCTATAAAAACAAAAGTAAACGATATTAGTAAGGAATAAAAAATATACTTTATCCTAAAATATTTAACGAATGGAGCTAGTATTAGTATTAGGGCCGTCACATGAATGCTTGAAGCTATGATAACGGTTAATAAAAACTGTTTTCGCTTATCCTCCAACAAATAAGATATAGCCAGTAAGCCTAACGAAAGTGAAATGCCTTGTCTTATTTGGCCTAAAAAAATATAAACACAAAATGATAATAAGAATAATGAAAAAGAAAATGCGGTCGTTTTTGGGTTTAATCTTAATATAGCTTTATAACTAATAAACACCGATAAAAAAGCAATACCTGAAAAACAAGCACGTTCAGATTCAAAAAAATATTTTATTAACGTAACTATATAGCCGAAGCCATATTCAAAACCAATTGCGTCCGATAACTTATAAACATTATCAAAATTAATCCATTTAAAATAGTTATAATACTCTTTGTAATCAGTATTTAACATGTATTCAGGTCTAAAATAAACTAACACACTGAAACAAAGCGAAAAAAAATAAAATAATATTATTCTGAAGTTTTTTAATTTTAAATTATCTGTAAATAAAAACAACAGAACCATGAATGATGTTATTATAATCATCTTATACCTTGATTTCAACGTCGATATTATTGCAATTGTTTTAACTTAATCAACCATTTTTTTGAAATATGTTCTTCATTAAACCTTTCGACATTAGCCTTTGCATTCGAGCTTAGTTGGTATCTTAAGTTTTCATTATTCATGACATCTGTTGTTTTTTCTACAAATTTCAAACTATCATTTAATGGTATAACAAATCCATCAACTCCATTAACAATAATATCTCTAGGTCCAGTATCACAGTCAAATGCAATGCAAGGAAGACCATTTTTCAAAGCTTCTAACAAAACCATTGGAAATGCTTCATAGTCAGATGTCATTAAAAATAAAGATGCATTTTGATATTCCTCATTAATTTTTTTAGTTGGCGGAGCAAATACTACTGAGTCGGACAGATTCAATTTTTGGGCTAATTTTTTGTTCTCATCCAATAGAGGACCATCCCCAACAATCCGCAGTTTTAATCTATCGTTTTTTTTAACTATTTCTTTCCAGATATATAACAACTTATCAAACCGCTTTTGAGATGTATGTCTTCCAATTGATAGAATAATATTTCCTTTACTAACAGTCTTGAGATTATCTACATCCATTGCTGTATACGCATTTTCAATCACAGTTGTTTTTATTTTCTTAGCTTTATAATACTCCTCATCAAATTTAGTTAGAACAATTAAATCATCTAGGTATTTATATAATAGGTCACGTAAAATTCTGGTAAATAGTGACATAGGAGCATTATGTGCAAAATGTTCCCACCCGATCAATTTATAATCTCTCTTTCTTTTGTAATTTAACAAAAACGATAGAACTAGAAGTATATTTATGTTCTTGTTGACTCCAATTATATAATTTGACTTTATGTTTTTAAATTCATTTATTGAATAGAAAATATTTATTAACTTTTTGATTGTTTTTTTTAAAACTGATTTTTCATGCTCATAACACATCATCCCCATATGTTTTATATGTATACGTTCGTTTAGTGGATAAAAACATTCGCCTTCAGTAGTAGATAGGCTATAAATACGAATATCATAAATTTCTGAAAGAGAATTAGCAACATTTGCTATTACTCGCTCAGTACCACCATTATTAGTAATATTTGTAGTAACTATAGATATCTTATTACGCATTATGTACCAACTTTCTATTAATCCTTTGTGATATCTTTTTTAATATGCTTTTGGGGCTGAATAAAATATAATAAAAAAAAGGATAAATCACTCTATTAGCATTAACACCAAAATTTGTTTTTAACACAAGATAAAGAAATAGTTTCGATGCGTTTATCTTGACAAGTTCATGCGAATCAATAAAACTCTTTGTTTTATTTTTCCCATACACAAGAACCACCTCAAGAACTAAACCGGTAATAAATTTTTTTAGTAACCTCCCAGAAACATAAGAATTATATTTTTCCCAAAATAAAAAAACAGATTTATAATCCATTCTTTCAGTATGAGGACGATGTGATTGCACATAATATGAAGTATATTTATCAATATATTGATATGAAATATTTTTTTCTAATATTAAAGTAAGAAATTGATAATCTTGATGTCTACGTAAGTTTTCATCAAAAAAAATCTCTTTAGTGTCAAATATTTTTTTCCTAAATAGGAATGAATTAGTTTGAGGAGGAGAAAGCAGTATTATATCGTATTTATTATCCAAATATTGGGGATTAGTAACTTTTCTTCGACTCTCACAACCACAACAATCAACCTCTATTACATTTGAAAAAACAAATTCCACCCCATTTAACAACAAAGCATTTACACTTTCCTCGAGATGATCTGTGGCCCAATAGTCGTCAGCATCGAGAAAAGCAACAATTCCTCCCCTTGCTTCTCTCATCCCTACGTTTCTGGAATATGCCCCATTTTTATTTTCATCATTTCTCAAATATCGTATATTTATTTTATTTTTAAATTTATCAATGATTTTAAGTAGTAATGCACTATCTTTTGAACAATCATCAACTATTATAACTTCAATAGCTTGTCTGGTTTGTGAACATATACTATCCAAACACTTTTCAATACGAGGGGAATCATTGTAATAAGGTATAACGACAGAAACCGAATCATCCATATATGTAAGCCACTCAATAATAAAATATATATTTGACACGCTACCGCCCCTGGCTTAAAGCTACCAGTGCACTTTTTATTCTACATGTCTTTGTCAACTCTGGCACCAGCCAAAGTAATTCATAAGATTCAGTCGCTAATTGTCTTACCAATCCGCTCTGGAAACAAGGAAAATCCTGGAAAACTTTGACTAAAATCCTATTGCTAACTCGTTGTTATTCTGATTGTTTATATAAAATAACGGCAGGAATATTCGCAACATATTACTTTCGCCACGAATCTTCACCGCCGTTATAATTTTCTTATCAACCGTTACATTCGGTCAGATTTTCATTATTCGCTTAACAGCTTCTCAATACCTTTACGGAACTTCGCCCCTTCTTTGAGGTTGCGCAGCCCATACTTCACGAACGCCTGCATATAGCCCATTTTTTTACCGCAGTCGTAGCTGTCACCAGTCATCAGCATTGCATCAACAGATTGTTTTTTCGCCAGCTCAGCGATGGCATCTGTCAGCTGAATACGTCCCCATGCACCAGGCTGAGTACGTTCAAGTTCCGGCCAAATATCGGCAGAAAGCACATAGCGACCAACGGCCATGATGTCTGAGTCCAGCGTCTGCGGCTGATCCGGTTTTTCGATAAATTCAACAATGCGGCTGACTTTACCTTCGCGATCCAGCGGTTCTTTGGTCTGAATGACGGAGTATTCAGAGAGATCACCCGGCATACGTTTTGCCAGCACCTGGCTACGGCCCGTTTCATTGAAGCGCGCAATCATGGCAGCAAGGTTGTAACGCAACGGGTCGGCGCTGGCGTCGTCGATCACAACGTCTGGCAGCACCACGACAAATGGATTGTCACCAATGGCAGGTCGTGCACATAAAATGGAGTGGCCCAAACCTAAAGGTTCGCCCTGACGCACGTTCATAATGGTCACGCCCGGCGGGCAAATGGACTGTACTTCCGCCAGAAGTTGACGCTTCACACGTTGTTCAAGAAGAGATTCTAATTCATAAGAGGTGTCGAAGTGGTTTTCGACCGCGTTCTTGGACGCATGAGTTACCAGGAGGATTTCTTTGATCCCTGCAGCCACAATCTCGTCAACAATGTACTGAATCATTGGCTTGTCGACGATCGGTAGCATCTCTTTGGGAATCGCCTTAGTGGCAGGCAACATATGCATCCCAAGACCTGCTACCGGTATAACTGCTTTTAAATTCGTCATTCTTTTCCTACCTCTAAGTGGCTGATAGTGCGTAAATTATTGCCATAGGTTAGCCAAACGTTATGGCTATATACCAAAGCTTAGTTCCGCATAACTTTGATTAAACCTTACGATAACACTACACACCATCAGCATCTGGGTTACTCGGATTACTCGGAAATCAACATACTGATAATTTAATCAGTACCTCTTTCCGAATAATCGTAGTCCAACCTGGTCCTTTTTTCTCTGACTCGTCTGCATTACTCAGAAACAAACGTTATGTCGTCTTTTTTGGCATGGACGAATTCATACTGCAGAGTTCGATCCAGACCTTGCGACAGCGTATACGGTGCCACAAAACCTGAAGAATGCACTTTCGTTGCGTCAAACTGTGTTGTTGCGCAGAATTTTTTCACGCGCACAGAGCTGACAGCGTATTTTTTGCCCGTAATTTTGCTCAGGATATCAAAGCAATATCCACCCAGCATTCCTAGTGGGTAAGGCAAGTGCATAGAAGGGATCTTTTTGTTCAGGCTTTGTTCAACTTCAGTAACCAACTGGTTCATGTTCAGGTCTGGCTTATCAACATAGTTATAAACCTCATAACCTGCGGCAACATTCTTCAGTTTGTACTTGATGAACTCAACAATGTTTCCAACATAAGCCATGGACTTATAGTTAGTCCCTGCGCCCACCATCATAAACTTGCCGCCAGCGATCTGTTTCAGCAAGTTATAGACGTTACCGCGGTTGCGTTCACCGAAGATAACGGTAGGACGGATGATGGTTAATGAACGTTCTGTTGGTGCTTTGTTATACCATTCACGCAGCACTTCCTCTGCCTGCCACTTACTTTTGCCGTAGTGGTTGAAAGGATCGTGTGGATGGTTTTCGTCAGGGTTGTGTTTGTTCAAACCATAAACAGCAACGGAACTGGTAAAGATGATATTTTTAACGCCATTTTTTTCCATGGCCGCCAGCACATTGCGGGTACCCTGAACGTTGACATCATAATAGAGAGAAGTAGGGCTGACGTCATCGCGGTGTTCCGCTGCCAGTAGTACAACAGTGTCAAAACCGGCTAACGCCTGGTCGAGTGCCTGTTGATCACGAACATCACCAATCTGTGTGATTTCTGGATAAAAGTGGCTCTGCTGTTTGTCCAGGTTCTTGATATTAAAGTCAGCAATTGCCGTTTCAAGTAGTCGGGTTCCTACGAATCCGGAAGCTCCTATGAGCAAAACGTTATCGTTCATAAATCACTTTAGTCTGGTTGTTACGTAAGAAACACAAGATAAAGATGAGTACCTTCCCTGAGTAGTCAATGCTGCCCAGCCCCAGCTTTAACAGTTAGTGTGAGGATTATAATCTTTTAGAACATTATATCCAGTAAGTTTATGAATGGTCGCAAATCTACTCTCTCCGTTCCGGCAATCTAAAGTTAATCTTTTCCACATTAACAATATGGTGATTAATCCTGTCGATATCGACGGAGCTTTGCCCTTTTTCATTCACCGCATGAACATTTGCAAGAGACAGCAGTGTTTCTTTTTTCGCCATAAAGACGCCGCGAACGTCTTTGCGCATGTCGAAGTTCATGCTCAATGCGGGTCCAACTGAGGATTCCTGCATCACCTTGATATTACGCATAAAAAGATGTTGCGGTTTGTTGTGTAACTCCAGCGACGCACGCTTCATCTCAATGTTAGTCAGCGCCACAAAGGAGACAGCATTCCCGGCGGAGATTTGGATACCGCGCAATTTATAAGCAAGGTGGGTATTATCCAGTTGAATATTATTCACTCGGAAATTTTGCGGTATCGAGAGATATTTGCCTTTAATTACCCCATAGCCGATTAACATCCCGGCGCTATTAATCATTTCAATATTATCAATCACGAAATTGTCACAACCGTAAATAGCAACTGTCGCGTTATCAATGCCTGCTTTCTTACTGAAATCCGGCGTGATATTGCGGGCTTTGATATTACGAATAACAAAATGTTTACCATTTTCAACATGGATCAACTGCCGACAATCCGATCCCGTGATATTCGCCACAACAAAGTTTTTCACTGCCTGGTCTTCCGGGTAATTGTTATTGTAGGTACTTCCCGCAAGGCCTATGCCGATGCCCCAGTTGATTTTGCCGTTAGTACAGTTGATGCGCTCGATGATGTGGTCGGAGATCAAAATATCACTGTCGTTAATCGCCACGTTCCATTCAATAGCGTCCCCCTGTAAGTCGCTGAACTTACAATTGGAGATGTTGGCACCGATAATCTGGTTATGAAATCCCTGGCGTAAGATGGCGTAATTAGCGTGGCTAATGGTCAGGTTATCGATGGTCAGGTTGCGCATGACCCGTTTGTTTTTGCCGCCGATATAAATCTGCGTTACTGGGCCAAAGCCGCTCATCGCCAGCCCTTTGATGGTGCAATCAGAACCACGCACATCCAGGGTGATGTTATGCATACTGCCGCCCTCCTCCCCTGTCACCTGGCTGCCGTCCTGTAAGACAAATCGCCCTCTGCCGTTGCCGCGCAGGCTTCCAAGGATATGTAACGTTTTACCGGGAGGGATGAAGATGCCTGTGTTGATATTGTCACAAACCAATCCGGCAGGCACGACGACCGTTTGCCCTTCGCTGAAGGCTTGTTTAAATGAAGCAATCCAGTCGTGTGGATTGTAATCGTTAATGTTAACGCTTGCTCGGGCAGGAAGTGCACGGGCGAAAGGGGTATGGAGGAAGGCAAGCGCCGAGCTTGCCGTCAGGAAGGTGCGTCGGGAGAGTGTTTTAAATGGCATGCGTTCTCCTCTATAAAGCCTGCAGCAAGCTGGCGAGTTCTCGATTAATCACCTGCTGGTTAAAATCGTGTTCGACTTTTTCGCGCGCACGTTTGACAACCGGAGCCAGTTCGTCGGTGTCCAGTTGGCTAAACGCCGCCAGTCGTTGCGCCAGTGCACGAGCATCGTTCTCAGGCACCAGCCAGCCGGATTTGTCAGCCTCCACCAGTTCCGGTATTCCGCTATGCAGAGTAGAAACCACCGGAATGCCGACCGCCATCGCTTCCATCAGCGCTACCGGAATGCCTTCCATATCGCCATCCGCGCCCGTTACCGATGGCAACAGGAAGACATCCGCGTCGTCGAGCATCGCTTTCACTTCGTGGCTCGGTTTAAAGCCCGGCATCTCTACCACATCTTCCAGTTGATATTGTTCGATGAGGGTACGCAGGCGTCGTTCCCACGGGCCAATGCCGAGAATGCGATAGCGAAATGCCACGCCCTGCTCTTTCAACTGACGGCAGGCTTCAATCGCCACATGCAGGCCTTTTTTCTCGGTTAAGCGTGCGACAGATATGATTTCCAGCGGCGTTGCGGGCGCTTTCACCGGACGCGGGCTAAAGCGCGTCATGTCCACGCCCATACGCGATACGGCGATTTTTTCTCTGGGGCATCCCATTTTTTGCAGCCTTCCGGCCCACAGATCGCTTATCGGTAACATCAGGTCGCCACGGCGAAACAGTTGTTGATATTCGGGAGTGTAGTGGTTGAGCACTTCCCGACTGGAGATATCAATACCGTGGAAGATGGTGGCAATTTTGCCGCGAATGACACCCAGTTCGCGTAGTTTTGCTGCGGTTACCCCCGCAGGGCCAAAATGAGCGATGAACACATCGGCGCGAAACGGTGTTGCGACCTGACCACAAATGGCAGACAAAATCAGGTTCCGCGACTCGGCACCATAGCGTTTGAGGTTGAGCGCCTGCCAGGTATTTTTACGATGAATGCCACGTAACGTCTGGCTGGCGCGGTGGCGCAGTTTCGCCACTTTGCCCGTAGGTTCGTCCTGTAACCAGCGGGTTCTGGCGGCAAGGTTGTATTTCGTCCATGCCGCGTGGGTGTTCTGGGTGTCGCCTTTTTGCAGCGCGACAATCTCCACCTCAAAGCCCATATCAATAAACGCGGTAATTTGATTGAGGACGAAGGTTTCCGACGACAGCGGAAATTTCAGTAAAAAGAAGCCGACCTTCATTTCACCTCCCCGATGCGTTCAAGGACAGATTGCACCATCTGCATTCCCGTCTGACGTTCGCGACTGACGGCTTCGTTAAGTCGCGCGTTCAGCGCCGGAAGTTGGCCTAAGGTATCCGCAACCATCGCTTGCAAGCTGCCGTCCAGTAAATGACGGATATCAATCGCCATCTCTGGCAGCCCCAGCTGCTGCATAATCCCGGCGGATTTATGTTCGTAGTTGATGGCAATCGCCGGAGTGGCAAAGTTCATCGAGATAATGGCTGAGTGTAGGCGCGTACCGACGGTGAGTTCACAGGCACCGAGAATTTTGCCCATTTCCAGATCGTTGAGTTCATCCATCACCACGTGGTAACGGGCAGGATCGCTGATATGCTGGCGCAGGTTGAGCGCCACCATGCGGTCGTCTTTGTTATAGCTGTCGATGCCCGTACAGGTGGAGAGCGCAATCACCTGATACCCTTCATCGAGAATGCGATTGACCACCCCGGCAAAGGCTTTTTCATACGCTTGCTGAGTGGTGCCGAGACGTTTGTCGAACGGTGCCAGTTCGCGCAGGGTAATTGCCACCGTTTTCTGTTGTGCGGCAACGTCCAGCCAATGTTGAACGGCATAGCTGGCGGTGAAGTCTTCTGTGTGGTGATCGACCAGCCACGCGGTATCGACGCCATGTTCCACTTTTGCGGTAGTGATATTGCTGCGTTTCATCAAATCAAGGCTGACCGATTCGCGCAGGATCAGCGAGTCACAGTGACCAAAGACGTAGTTCGCCAGTTGGTTAAATTGCTCATCCTGGAAGGGGCCGACGCTGTGACCAATCATAAACAGCGGCTTTTTCGCCATAAACGTGCAAAGCGCATGTTCAAACTGCGGCACGCCGTAGAGATCGACAAAAAACGATCCTCCGACCTGAATAATGGCGTCGTAACCTGAGAGCAGGCGCACGAAGTCGGTGAATCCCTGGGCGATGGCGATATTGCGCAGCTTGCCAGTATCGGTGACGCGTGAGAGCAATACCTGGTGCTGATAGCGGCGACGGAGGACTTTTTTAACGCGCCCGACAACGCCCGCCGCGCTGTTGTGTTGTTTCATTTGCAGGAACAGCGGATCGCCCATTACCGGGCGGTTGAGCAGCCAGGAAGAACTGACCGGATAGCGGCTCATCACGTCCACTTCGGCGTGTGGATTGAGGATGTTGATGGCATCAAGTAAGCCGCGCAGGATGGCGCTGTCGCCACGATTGCCGCAAGTGTGGTTGCCCAGAATAAGTAATTTCATTTTTTCCTCATAAATTTGATGCCAGGTGAGGCTGCGTTTGTTTTGTTCGTTGCCGTTTTTTGCCTGATGCGACGCTGGCGCGTCTTATCAGGCCTACAAGACCCGAGCACAAAACCGTAGGCCGGATAAGGCGTTCACGCCGCATCCGGCATTCAGTGCCTGATGCGACCCTGACGCGTCTTATCAGGCCTACAAGACCCGAGCACAGAACCGTAGGCCGGATAATGCGTTCACGCCGCATCCGGCATTCAGTGCCTGATGCGACGCTGACGCGTCTTATCAGGCCTACAGGTCCCGAGCACAGAACCGTAGGATGGATAAGGCGTTTTACGCTGCACCCGGCAACCGTTGTCGGAGCCTAAAACAACCATTCACCCCGCCCGTAAAAGCATTTTCATTTTTTCGCTGCGACAAAACTGACGCTTCACTTCCACCACCAGCGGATGGCGCGACAGCACAATCATCACCACAAACGCCAGCACGCCCGCGGCTATTTGCACCGCCAGCAGCATCCCCAGCGCCAGTTGTCCTTTCAGCAATAGGCCCAGCGCATAACTGACCACCAGCGTCGGCAGCGAGAGATAAAACGGCAGCCATAAACTCAGGATGTACTGGCGATAACTGGAACCAAGAACCGGTTTAATCATCACGAAGTAACTCAGAATGGTGTTGATAATCTGCACCAGCAGGAAGCCAAGCGTGACGCCGATTGCGCCCGCCATCTGCCCACCAATAACAATCGCCGGAATAAACATAAATGTTTTGAATACGTTGAATTTAAAGCTGATATCTACCCGCGCTTTCGCCATCAGCAGCGAACCAATCGGGTTACCCACCGAACGCAGCAGACCCACCACACACAGCAATTGCAGCACCGGAATAATGCTGTTCCACTTCTCACCAAAGACCAGCGGTACAAAGTTATTCGACACCACCATCAGCCCCAGCAGAGCCGGAAAGTTGATAATCCCCACTACCGACAGCAGCTTGTAGAAGTTAACGCGCAGCTTTTCGGTGTCGTCCTGAATTTTGGCAAACGCCGGAAACAACACGCGGGTGATGATTGGGTTCAGCTTCATCGGTGGCACAACGGCCACGTTGTACGCCAGGTTGTATCCCCCTGCCACGCCCGCGCCGAGAATACGCGCCAGCACCAGCGTTGAAAGGTTGGTATTGAGATAGTTGATGATGCTGTCCGCCGTCAGCCAGGCACCAAAGCGTAAGTTCGGTGCAACAGACGCCAGCGAGAAATGCAGACCAGGGCGATAAATTTTGCGGCCAAAGTAGCCAAACAGCAGCGTTCTTACCGCACTATTGACCAGATAACCGAGGATCGCGGTCATCGCCAGCGGCCAGAAATGGGCGCTAACCACCGTAAAAGTGAAACCCGCCAGCACCGCGCTGGTTTCGATCATGCCGATTTTGTTGAACTCCAGCTCTTTTTGCATCAACGCGCGGAACTGCTGCCCGTGGGGGATCACCACAAACGCCAGCGACAATGTTTTAATCAACGGTGCCAGGTCCGGGTTATTCAGCACGTCACCAATGGCATCACTCAACAAAAACACCGCCACGCACACCACAAGCCCCAGCCCGACGTTCAGCCAGTACAGCGTGGTGAGTTCAAGGTGGCTGATTTCTTTTCGCTGAATAATCGAGTTAGCGATACCGAAGTCAGAAAGCGTATCTGCCAGCGCGATGATCACCAGCGACACAGTCAGCAAACCGAACTGGTGGTTGTCGATAATCCGCGCCAGCACGGTCATCTGCACCAGCCCGAGACCGATGATGATCACCGTGGCAATCGCCGACCACTTCGCGCCGCTGATGGTTTTTTCACGTAAGCTCATATCAATATGCCGCTTTGTTAACGAAGCCTTTGAATACCGTCAGGAAAACGATTTTGATATCGAACCAGACGCTCCATTCGCGGATGTACTCAAGGTCGAACTCGACGCGTTTTTCCATTTTCTCCAGCGTGTCGGTTTCGCCGCGCCAGCCGTTAATCTGCGCCCAGCCGGTAATGCCCGGTTTCACCTTATGGCGCAGCATGTAGCCTTCAATGAGCTGGCGATACTGTTCGTTATGCGCTACCGCGTGCGGACGTGGCCCGACAATCGACATCCCCCCGGTCAGCACATTGATAAACTGCGGCAATTCATCCAGCGAGGTGCGGCGCAGAAAGTTCCCCACTTTGGTGACGCGCGGATCGTTCTGAGTCGCCTGGGTCACCACTTTGTCGTTCTCCATCACTTTCATCGAACGGAACTTCCACACTTTGATCGGTTTGCCATCCATGCCATAGCGAGTCTGGCGGAAAATAACCGGCCCTGGCGAACTGAGTTTCACCGCCAGCGCAATACAGCACAGCACCGGGGAGATCAGCAGCAGAATAAGCGTCGCCAGCACAATGTCTTCCGCACGTTTTATCAGGCGGTTAACCCCGGAAAGCGGCGTATCGTAAAGCGGCACCACCGGAACGCCGTTCATCTCTTCGAGACGTGAATGGAGAATGTTGAAGGTAAAGACATCGGGGATCAGCAGCACCGAACAGGTGGTGTCCGCCAATTGATGGACCAGTTTTTTCACTCGCGCGCCGTCGCACATTTGCATCGCGATATAGACGTTATGAATCTTGCCCGCTTTCGCATCCTCGACCAGCTGTTGCAGATTACCCGCCCAGTCGTTAGAAACGCCGCCCGGTTTTGGGTCGTGGTATACGCCCACCACTTCAAACCCTAACCACGGCTGATTACGGAAGCTCTCCATCAGCATTTGTCCGGCGGCTAAATCCCCCGCCACCGCGACCATGCGCTTGTTATAGCCATGATTACGCAGCCAGCCCGCCCCAATGCGAATACACGAACGGCAAACCACCAGTCCGATGCTGGTCAGCCCATACCACGCCAGCCAGATTTTCAGTTGCGTGTCGAAATCATTATTGAACGCCACCAGTCCGGCGCTGAAAATCACGCTTAAGGTCCAGTTTTGTAGCAACAGGGCAAATTCTGTCGCTGCCCGAACACCGCGCCATGAGCGATAAAAATCGGTGATGCCGCCCAACATCTGGAACACCACCAGCGTAATCAGCGCCACCAACAGGTGCATGTAGAGGAATGACAGTCCGCTGACTTCGCAAACCAGCCATAGTCCGGCAAACATGATGGTGATATCTGAAAAGCGTTGCACCATAGAGATTAACGATGCATTGGTTTTCGCTCGCTCGCGCTTTTTTAGATTTGTCATCGTTGTTCCTGTTATTAGCCCCTTACCCGCAATGGGGTAAGGGAAGATCCGACATTACTCGTTCAGCAACGTCAGCAGAGTTCGCGTTCGCGCTTCCATCAGCGGCACATCACCGCGTGATTCCACATTCAACCGCACCACCGGTTCGGTGTTGGAGGTGCGCAGGTTAAAGCGCCAGTCGGCAAAGGTCATGCTGATGCCATCGGTGCGATCCACCGCCAGCGCCTCACGGCTAAAATGCTGTTCCACGCGGTTAATCGCCTCAACGGGTTGCGCCAGTTTGCTGTTGATCTCACCGCTTGCCGGAAACGCCGCCATCCGGTCGCGCACCAGTTCGCCCAGCGTTTTTCCTTTCAGGCACACCAGTTCGGCTACCAGCAGCCACGGGATCATGCCGCTGTCGCAGTAAGCAAAATCACGGAAGTAATGGTGGGCGCTCATTTCGCCACCGTAGATGGCGTCTTCCTTGCGCATCCGTTCTTTAATAAAGGCGTGTCCGGTTTTCGACATCACCGGAGTGCCGCCCGCGGCCGTCACCACATCAACAGTGTTCCAGGAGAGACGTGGATCGTGGATGATCTTCGCGCCGGGATTTTTTTCGAGGAATGCTTCTGCCAACAGGCCGACAATGTAGTAGCCCTCAATAAACTGCCCTTTTTCGTCAAACAGGAAGCAGCGATCAAAATCACCGTCAAAGGCAATGCCCATATCCGCGCCGTGTTTAATGACCGCATTGCGGGTGTCGTCGCGACATTCCGGCAGCAGCGGGTTAGGAATACCGTTGGGGAAATTGCCGTCGGGCGTGTTGTGCACTTTGATCAATTCCACGGGTGCGCCGAGGGCTTTAAAGCGGGCTTCGATGGCGTCAACTACCGGACCCGCTGCGCCGTTCCCGGAGTTGATCACCAGCTTGAGCGGCGTGAGATTTTTGACATTGATATAACCGAACAGGTGATCAACGTAAGCGTCACGCAGGTTGATTTGCTGATAGCGACCGCGTTTGGTTTCATCGACGGGAGGAAAGTCGTTGGCTTCAGCCAGACGCTGGACGTCGCGCAGTCCGGTATCACCGCTGATCGGGCGAGCCCCTTCGCGCACCAGCTTCATGCCGTTGTAATCCATAGGGTTATGGCTGGCGGTAACTTCAATGCCGCCATCCACGCCGAGATGGAACGTGGCGAAATAGATCTCTTCGGTGCCGGACATGCCAATATCCAGCACATCGACGCCCGCATCCTGTAAACCTTTCGCCAGCGCCAGTTTTAAGGTTTCGCTGGTGAGGCGGACATCACCGCCTAACACAATGGTTTTCGGTTTGAGAAATTCGCCATAGGCGCGACCAATGCGCCAGGCAATATCTTCATTCAGTTCTTCGCCTAATTTCCCGCGAATATCATAGGCTTTAAAGCAGGTTAATTTTTTCATATCGTTACCCTTTTTCAGGCAATAGTTGGCCCTGACCGAAGCGGCCAATTTTGTTTTTGTCGTTATTTACACCGCGGTTTCGCATTCATTGCCTGATGCGACGCTGCCGCGTCTTATCAGGCCTACAAAACCGAACCGTAGGTCGGATAAGGCGTTCACGCCGCATCCGACAAACAGCGCCTGATGCGACGCTGCCGCGTCTTATCAGGCCTACAAATCCGAACCGTAGGTCGGATAAGGCGTTCACGCCGCATCCGACAAACAGCGCCTGATGCGACGTTTACACCCGTCCGTAGCGATCCGCGAAGCGCACCACATCATCCTCTTCGAGATAAGAGCCGGAGCGCACTTCAATTAAATCGAGCGGAATTTTCCCCGGGTTTTCCAGGCAGTGCGTCGCCCCCAGCGGAATATAAATGGACTCGTTTTCACCAAGCAGTTTGATATCACCGTCAATGGTGACTTTTGCCGTTCCCGCAACCACCACCCAGTGTTCCGCGCGGTGATGGTGCATCTGTACCGACAAACCCTCGCCCGGTTTCACGGTGATGCGTTTCACCTGGTAGCGGTCGCCCGCGTCGATAGAGTCATATTTGCCCCACGGACGATAGACTTCGCGATGCACCCGATGCTCATGGCGACCGTCGGCTTTGATCTGCTCGACCACTTTTTTCACATCCTGCACCGCGTTACGGTCGGCAATCAGCACCGCATCTTTGGTCTGCACTACCACCAAATCTTTCACCCCGACGGTGGTGACCAGGCCAGATTCGGCATACACATAGCTGTTTTCAGTTTTGTGATTAATCACATCGCCGTGGCAAACGTTGCCCTCGGCGGTGTGGGCGCTGATCTCCCATAATGAAGACCAGGAACCGACATCGCTCCAGCCCGCATCCATCGGCACCACAACAGCATCTGCCGTACGTTCCATGACCGCGTAATCCACCGACTCTTCCGGGCAGGCCAGAAACGCTTCTTCATCCACACGAATAAAATCGAGATCCGGATCGACGGCACTCATTGCTTTTTCACAGGCATCGAGAATATCCGGGCGATATTTTTTCAGTTCTTCGAGATAGCGTCCGGCGCGGAACAGGAACATGCCGCTGTTCCAGTAATATTCGCCGCTTGCCACATAGGCCTGGGCAGTTTCCAGATTCGGTTTTTCGACAAACTGCGCCACTTCAAAGGCCACCGTATCCTGCTCACCCGCCGACACTTCACCGCGACGAATATAGCCATATCCGGTTTCAGGTAGATCCGGCACAATGCCGAAGGTCACCAGCTTGCCCGCTTCGGCATACGGCATGGCATTACGCACGGCGGCACGGAACGCGTCTTCATCGGCAATCACATGATCCGCCGCCAGCACCAGCATTAACGGGTCGCTCTCCGGGCTATGACGTTTTGCCGCCAGCGCCGCCAGTGCAATGGCAGGTGCAGTGTTACGCCCTGCCGGTTCGAGAATAATGTTCTCGGTGAGTTTGTTCAGTTGACGCAGCTGTTCCGCGACAATAAAGCGGTGCTGCTCATTGCAAATCACCACCGGGCTTTCGCACTCCACGCCGTTCAGGCGGCAGATGGTGGTTTGCAGCATGGTGAGATCGCCTTTCAGGCATAAAAACTGCTTGGGGTAAAGTACGCGGGAAAGCGGCCATAAGCGGCTACCGGAGCCACCTGCCATCACAACTGGATAGAGTTTCGACTGCGCCATAATTATCCCCGAATATCATTTATAAATTGACGTAACACGTTCTCTTTATCGAGCGTGCGTTCGGCATATTCACGTGCCACCGTGTTGTGTTTGGGTAGCAGAAGCGCCTGACGGATCCCCGCCACCAGCGCCTCGACCGATTCCGGTTCTACGCAAACCGCAATGCCCGGAAAGGTTTCGCAAAGCTGCCCCAGTTCTGTGTAGGCTTCAGCAGTAATCACCGCGTTACCGCCTACTGCCAGAATATTGGTCAGTTTCGACGGCAATACGGCATCTGCCGCGCCGCGTTTTTGCACCACCAGATGGCAATCGCCCATCTTCAGCAGTGCGGGTAAAGCGTCATACGATTGCAGCGGAAAAAATTGCATGTTGCGCAGACCACGCTGTTGCGCCATTTTTTCCAGCCGCGCTTTGCCGCCGCCCTGCCCGACAATGGCAAAAATCAGCGGTTCATCGCGCAGGCGATCGGCAGCTTCAATAACGTTTTCCAGCCCCTGCTTTTCACCAATATTGCCGGAGTAAAGAATGATTTTTTTGTTATCCGGCAGGCCAAGCTGGTTACGAAGGGCATCAACATCGGCATCTGCAACATGCTGAAAACGGGCGATTTCCGACCAGTTGGGGAAGAAGATGACGTTTTCCGCCGCCACGCCTTTTTCGATGGCTTTATTCATCATCGAACGCGAAATCGTGGAGACGTTATCGACGTTATGCAGTCCGCTACGTTCGAACGCCGTTGCCAGCTGTGCCACTTTGCTGCCTTTGCCTTTTCCGGCAAGGCCCAGCCCCAGCATGGCGTCCACTTCGTAATCCTGAATATGCAGCACGGTACGCGCACCAGAGAGTTTCGCCAGCAGGCGCATTCCCGGCGTGCAAAACAGCGTTGGCACCACGCCGATAATGCGATCCGGCTTCCAGCGACGTTGCGCCATCAGAGGAAAGAAACTGCTGACGGCAAAACTGCCGAGATGTAACAGGCGTTTCAGGGTGCTCGGCTGTTTTGGCACGTACAGCGGGCAGCGCCACACCGTGGCGGCCCCCTCTTCTCGTTTGTACCGCCAGGCGGAATAGTTCTCGCCCACCTGCCATTGCGGGTAGTAAGGCGGTGCGGTAATGACCCGCACCTCATGACCTTGTGCTGCCAGCCATTCCACCATCTCGCCGGTGTATTTGCCGATGCCGGTTAACTCCGGCGAGTAGTTAATGCCGTAGACCAGAATTTTCATAATCCAGGTACTCCGGCACGCTTCTCAGCGAGAAAATAGGCGCGGCTGTTAGCGTGAACATTGTCACTGGCGAGCAGTGCGTCCGGCGTCAGCCAGCGGTAATCGTCATGCTGCTCATCCGGCAGTAACAGTTCTTCTTCCGCTACTCTGAAGCGAAAACCGAGCACCACATAGTGAGTAGTGAAATCCGTGCCAGAGAAGTTATCGTCATAAAAGTGCTGCCAGACACCGTAAAACTGGCCTGCTGTTATCGGCAGACGCAGCCCCAGTTCCGCCATCGTCAGCCGCTCAAATGCGGCTTCCAGCGTTTCGTCTTTCTGCACGCGCCCTCCCGGCACAAACCAGTAACCCTGCGCCGGGCGGTTGGTTCTTTTGCCAAGCAGAAACTCGCCGCGACTGTTCTCGACAATAAAGTCGAGAGAGACAAGCGGTGTGGAGCGCACTACCGTGGCAAAGTCTTCCTGACGTAAAAACATCATTACCCCCGAAAGCGGTCTTGATTCTCAAGGAACCACTGGTAAGTGCTGGCAAGCCCCGCTTCCAGTGAGATTTCGTGATACCAGCCAAGCTGATGCAGGCGCGTCACATCCAGCAGTTTGCGCGGCGTACCATCCGGTTTACTGGCATCAAAAACCACCCGACCTTTGTAACCCACCACTTTGGCGATGGTTTGCGCCAGCTCGCGGATAGTGCAGTCAACGCCCGTGCCGACGTTAATGTGCGACAGCATCGGCTGGGTGTTTTCCAGCCAGACTTCGTGCGCCAGCTCCATCACATGAATGCTCGCCGCCGCCATATCATCGACGTGCAGGAATTCACGCATCGGTGTACCGCTGCCCCACACCACCACGTCCGGCGCATTCTGTGCCGTCGCCTCGTGGAAGCGACGCAGCAATGCTGGGATCACATGCGAATTACTCGGGTGGAAGTTGTCATGCGGGCCATACAGGTTGGTCGGCATGACCGAGCGGTAATCTCGTCCGTACTGGCGATTGTAAGATTCGCACAGTTTGATCCCGGCGATTTTGGCAATGGCGTAAGGCTCGTTGGTCGGCTCCAGCGTGCCCTGCAATAACTCGCTTTCTGCCATCGGCTGTTTTGCCAGTTTCGGGTAGATGCAGGACGATCCGAGAAACAGCAGTTTGTTCACGTCGTTCTGATGCGCGGCGTGAATGATGTTGCTCTCAATCATCATGTTCTGGTAGATGAAATCCGCCGGATAGGTGTTGTTGGCAACAATGCCGCCCACTTTCGCCGCCGCCAGATAGACCTGGTCAATGCGTTCGCTGGCAAAGAAATCATGCACCGCGCGGCTGTCCAGCAGGTTCAGCTCGTCGCGGGTGCGTAATACCAGTTCCACATCACCGCGCTGTTCGAGCTGCCGCCTGATGGCAGAACCGACCATCCCACGATGGCCAGCGATAAAAATGCGTTGTTTACTCATGCTTATGACTCCAGCGCGATCGCCACGTCGTAGCCGTGAGATTTCAGCAGAGAGTGTTTTTTCGCCGCTTCGAGGTCATTAGCCACCATTTCAGACACCATCTCTCTGAGGGTGATTTCCGGTTTCCAGCCCAGTTTTTCGTGCGCTTTGGTCGGGTCGCCGAGCAGCGTTTCAACTTCAGCCGGACGGAAGTAACGCGGATCAACGGCGATAATCACATCACCCGGTTTAACGCCCGGCGCGTCATGCCCGGTGACGGAAACCACAATGCCCTTCTCTTCAACACCCGTGCCTTCAAAGCGCAGTTTGATGCCCAGCTGTGCCGCTGCCATTTCCACGAACTGACGCACGGAGTACTGAACGCCGGTCGCGATAACGAAATCTTCCGGCTGTTCCTGTTGCAGCATCATCCACTGCATTTTTACGTAGTCTTTGGCGTGGCCCCAGTCACGCAGGGAATCCATATTGCCGAGGTACAGGCACGACTCCAGCCCCTGGGCGATATTGGCGATTGCGCGGGTGATTTTGCGGGTAACGAAGGTTTCGCCGCGGCGCGGGGATTCATGGTTGAAGAGAATTCCGTTACAAGCGTACATGCCGTAGGATTCGCGGTAGTTAACGGTGATCCAGTAGGCGTACAGTTTGGCGACCGCATACGGAGATCGCGGGTAGAACGGCGTGGTCTCTTTCTGCGGAATTTCCTGCACCAGACCATACAGTTCAGAGGTGGAAGCCTGATAGAAACGAGTTTTCTTTTCCAGACCGAGGAAGCGGATCGCCTCCAGCAGGCGCAGCGTACCCATCGCGTCGACGTCAGCGGTATATTCTGGTGACTCAAAAGAGACCGCAACGTGGCTCATTGCGCCCAGGTTGTACACTTCATCCGGCTGTACTTCACGCAAAATGCGCGTCAGGTTAGAGGTATCACTCAGGTCGCCATAATGCAGATGGAATTTCGGGTTGCAGGTGTGCGGATCCTGATAAATGTGATCCACGCGCTCGGTGTTGAATGACGATGCGCGACGCTTAATACCATGCACCTCGTAACCTTTTTCCAGCAGAAACTCTGCCAGGTAAGAACCGTCTTGTCCGGTTACACCGGTGATGAGAGCGACTTTTGACATGTCTTATTCCTCTGTATTTTTGAATTTATTCAGTTTCAACGCGTTCGCGTATCACCACTGCGGGATTCCCCCGGCAAACCACATTTGCCGGAAGCGATTTAAAAACACTGCTTCGTGCACCCACGACGGTGCCGTCGCCGATTGTGACGCCTGGGGCAACAAAGACATCGGTTGCCAGCCAGCATTTCTCGCCAATCACAATAGGCGTGGCGTTAATGGTGAAATGTTGACTTGCATGGTCGTGGCTACCGGTGCATAAATAACTTTTTTGCGATATCACCGAATGTGCGCCAATGGTTATTTCACCGAGGGTATATAAATTGACGTCATCGCCGACCCACGCGTAATCACCTAAGGTTAATTTCCACGGATAGGTAATTTTTACTGACGGACGAATAACTACGTTTTTTCCTATTTTTGCTCCGAATAAACGTAATAAAAAAGCCCGCCAGCGATACAATACTTGTGGCGACCAGGCAAATATTGTTGCCTGTACTGCCCACCATAATTGCACTTTAATAGCGTTGCCGCCCCGGAACCCTTTCGGCACCGAGAAACCGCTTAAATCTTGCATTGGTTTTCCTTATATTCAGACTTTGTTATATAAGGCTTTCGTCTTTGAGGTAGTACGTTGGCGTAAATGCCAGGATAATTCAGCCCAAAAGCCAGGCACATGTAATATTTGTCGTTGGACTTTTTTCGCGTCAGCACACAATTCCATATTATTGGTGGTAGATACCCCACCCATGGAAAATTCAGACACCAGGCCATTGAGTTTTTTAAATGCATAACCGGCTTTATACATTTTGGCTGCCAGCGCGTAGTCGGAAGAAACTTTATATTCCAGGTCATAACGCCATTTTTTCAAGCCGGATACAGGGAAAAATATCGCCTGATGACTGGCGGGCAGGCTGTGATAAATATACCAACCCGGTTTGGCGCTACGTTTAATTTTATGCCCGTCGCCAAAATCCAGCAGCGCATCGCCGGTGATCATCACGTTATCTTTTTGCATTTTTAACTTACGAACAAAATATGCGGCATCCTGATGAAAAATATCGCCCGAGTTGAGAAACAACGCGAACTTGCCTTGTGCCATCGCAATGCCCTTGTTCATGGCGTCGTAGATACCGTTATCTGGCTCGCTGACAAAGCGTAGGTTATAGATACCATTGAGATTTTCCAGATACTCACGGGTACCGTCGTTGGAACCGCCATCGACAACAATCCATTCGAAGCTGATATCGTCCGCCTGCGCCAGATGCGCCAGCGAGGCATGTGTTTTGACTATTCCTTCGAGGTTACGAAACGCGACAGTGATTATGCTAAGCAACATGTTCTTATTCTTACCTCGTAATATTTAACGCTTTTCGCAAAATAAACGGACAGACGATTAAAAATGCATATTCCGGGCTAAATATCGAACCGGTAAAAAACAGCGATACCGGAGTAAAAAGATATAATTGCACGCGAAAATTGCGGTTATCACCAAAAGCGTTGATCATCATTTTTATCACTTTCCCCATGTACCACAGCGATAAAAACACCGCGAACCAGGAAAAATAAATAATCAGCAGATACAAACCATTGTCTATGGTTTTTCCGACATCCGCACCGTTAAATATTCCGAATGATGCGACATATTCATAAAGTGAGCCAAATCTGACTACACCGTCAATATGGGTCAAAGAATAACCGACCATCACCAGCGGACCGACAATACGATAATACGATGACGATCCTTCCGTACCTAAATCGCCCAGACGGGTGGAAATATAAGGAAATGCAATTACCACACCAACCAGGAATACAGCCAGAGAAATCAATGCTAACGGTAACTTTTTCTTAATCGCCTCTTTATTCAGATATTGGAATGCCCACTCCAGCAAATAAAACAGGATAAAGGTCATAACCCCTGAAAACGATCCGGATAATATTATCCCTGCGAGAATCATAGCATCGGTTTTAGGCGTTTTGATACCAAACTGTTTGATGCTGAGCCAAATTGAGATTAATGCCAGAGCGAAAAATGCCGGTTCGAAATAAAGTGCTGTCGTGCGCTTGCCGCCGAATTTAATGAAATTCAGTACATAGCTGTTGCTGTAAATCAGATATTTCGAAATCGACTCCATAATACTGCTGCCGCCGGTGAGGATAATTTGCGCCATCTCCACCGCCGCCAGCGCCACCACCAGCCCGACCACCAGATAAAAGAAACGTAATATCTTGCGATGGTTGTGTGGCGAAATCGTTTTAAAGCGAATACTCCACACCATGCCAATAATGATCACAATATAGACAAACAGCATGGTTGAAGTGACGTATTTACTGGCATCCAACGACTGACCAAACAGGTAGTTAAACGCCGTGAGTCCCGCGCCAATCCCTAAGGCAATCATCAATTTTTTAACGCTGATGCGTTCTAAAAACAGCAGTAACAAGACAGGTAAAAAAGTGACGATGGTGATGGGGAAACTTTCGCCAAGCTGGGCGATTTTGACGTTAACCAGCAGGTAGATCAGCGGCAGCAGCAGGTAGCTACAGATTCTGATAGAAGTTGACATACTCCTCCAGCATCTGTTGTCCACTGTAGGCGGCGCGGCTGCGTTGGCTGAACTCAGCCAGCGTGGTACCAAATATCGCCTGCGCGATTTCCGGTTTGCTTAACTGGACCAGTTGCAGCACGTCTTCTTCGCTGACGGTTTTACCGCCGGATTTTTGCAACACTTCACGCGCCGCGTCGCTATGGGTGGCAATCACCGGCACGCCAATCGATAGCGCCTCACACAAAATCAGCGGGTAGTTATCGACGCGAGAACTGAATACCAGCGCATCCATCTGATTGAGCGCGCTCATCAACTTGCGCTTGTCAGTTTCAAAGCCGTGATTAACCACGTTGCCAGCGGTGAACGGCGAGAACTTACCAAAGGTATGCAGTTCAATTTTGTCGCCCAGCGCCATCATCTCACGCACCAGTTGCTGGTTAGTCTTACCGTCGTAACGCAGGTCATGCGCCACCACCGCGATTTTCGGCTTGCCCTGAGTTTCGCGCACCGGAGGCAGATCCGCCAGAATCGCTTCGGTTGCCATATCAATACCGTTATTGATAATCCGGCAACGCCCTGGACCGTACAGGCTATTGAAAGCATCAGCCACATGCTGGCTGGGGGAAATAAACTGACAGCCCAGCGCCAGCATCTCACGGAATAACTGGCGTTTGCCCGCCACCAGTTGGTGCGCGCGATCAATCTTCACCGGCGGATAATTATTTAAGGTCGGGCATTTCTGGCAGCCCGTTTTCCAGCCTTCGCAACCGTCGGTAAAGGCGCAGCGTCCGGTAACGCTCCAGTGGTCGTGCAGCGTCCAGACCAGAGTGACGTCCGTTTTATGGTTTTTCACCTTTTCGCAAAAGCGCACCACGCTCTTAAGATTTAACCAGTAGCTGTGCAGCACATGAAAATGCAGGACCACCGGGCCCGGTGTGCGAGTAATGGTGCGATATAACTCATTGAAATTGCCAAACAGATCGCGATTAAACAGACGAAACAGGGCAATATTCGCCATTGCGGTCATCCGCGGCGTATGTTTGATGACCTGCGGATAGTTCTGATGGCTGACGCTCTCTTTGCCGCCTTTGCCGTAGCCGTAGACAAAATGTGACGCCAGCCCCTGTTGCAGCGCACGCTGGTGGAGATCTAACGCCACACCTGCCGCCCCGCCTTCCGCCAGTCGCACATTAAATTGCAGAATATTCATTTAATTACCTTCACTCGCGCTTTTTCTCCCACCACCAGCGCGTTGTCCGGGACAGAGTCGAGCACCACGCTGCCCGCGCCCACGGTGACGTTGTTACCAAGCGTGATATCACCAAGAATAATGACGTTGGCACCGAGTTCGACGCCGTTGCCAATGTGTGGACATGCCATGTTATCGGCACCACGATTGCCGATAGTGACGCCGTGACGAATGGTGAAATCATCCCCCGCTACCACGTTTTTATTGATCACTACGGCGTAACCGTGATGGATAGTAAAGCGGCGGCCAATGGTCGCGGCGGCCTGGATTTCATAACCGAAAAAGCATTCGGTGATAATGCGATACAGCACCAGCAACGGGGCCGCCCACAGATTGTTGAGGACGTTCTTTTTGCGCCACACCGAACAAAAATGAGCGACGCGATAGGCAAGAACCATGCAGCACGGGCGTAAACTCCAGCTGTTGGCGCGTAGATCTTCCAGCATATTTAGCGCCCCCGAATACCATCAGCCAGACGTTTGCCGTTACGCACCGACAGCAGCGTCAGCAACGTGCGCCAGGTCATGCGTTTATTGCGGATCTGGTAGAGGGTAAACAGCTGATATTTTTTGCTGGCGCGGTCAAATTTGTCTTTGTGCTTGCGGTAAAAGTGGAAGTATCCGGAGAATTTTTTCGGTGACGAGGTGATCTGCATTTCACCGTGATTGATATGCAGGATCTGCGTCGCCTCTTCCACTTTCCACGGTTCGCCGTACTCCACCACCATCCGCAGGAAGATGTCGTAATCCTGTGCTGCTTTCAGTTCGGTATCGAACAAACACTCTTTGAAACGCCATGCCCAAGTAAAGACCTGATTGCCAATGATATTGCGTTTATAGAACAGGCGGCGTGAGTACGGCGATTTGGGATACAGCGGCAAACTTGCTGGTTGGGAATAGACTTCGCCCTGGCAAACGTAGTCGTTAGCGTACAAAAAGGCGTGAGTGACCAGTTGCTGTTTATGGGCGAGGAAGACGCTCAGACGGTTGGGTGTCCATTCATCATCATCATCGATCCCGGTGATGTATTCCCCTTGCGCCAGCATAATCGCCTGGTTACGTACCGCGCACGCCCCGCTGTTAATGTCGTTGTGAATGTAGGTAATACGCGGATCGTTGAGGGCGGTGACGTACTGTTGCAGTTGTTCCCAGGAGGTGGAGCAATCATCCACGATGATCATCTCCCAGTTGCTGTAGTCCTGGCGCAAGACCGATTTTATCGCCCGAATCGCCAGTTGTTGGCGGTTCCAGGTCGGCATATAGATTGAGATCAGCGGATTGTCTTTCATAGGTTGTTCTCCCGGCTTATGAGCTGGTTTGCTTGCCGGATGCGGCGTGAGCGCCTTATCCGGCCTACGGGGCGGTGCGAATGCAGGCGTCGTTATTTCGCATCCGACTTATATTCGTATTCGTAATAGCCATAATCCTGATACGCGCTGGCGCGGCGGAAGATGGAGTTCAGAATCACCCCTTTCACCGGAATACCGTTTTGCTCAAAGCGGCTCAGACTGGTTTCCACTTCTTTCAATGTGTTGACCGCATAACGCGCCACCATTAACGTCGTTCCGACATGACGACCAACAATTGCGGCATCGGTCACTGCCAGAATCGGCGGCGTATCAATCAACACCAGGTCGTAGTTTTTACTCGCCCAGTTCACCAGTTCGGCAAAGCGTTCGCTCATCAACAGTTCAGAAGGATTTGGCGGTACCTGACCGCGCGGGATCAGGTCAAATTTGGCAATAGAGGTCGGTTTAGCCGCGGTAGTAATATCGCCCTGACCAATCAGAATTTCCGACAGGCCATTAACGTTATTAGTGCCCAACAGCTCGTGGGTGTAGCCTTTGCGCATATCGCAGTCGATCAACAACACCCGTTTATTGGTCTGACTGATCACCGCCGCCAGGTTAGCGCAGACAAAGGTTTTACCGATTGACGGGCTAACCCCGGTCATCATCAACACATTGTTCTGCGCCTGCATCATCGCGAAGTGCAGACTGGTACGCAGACTGCGGATGGCTTCAATCGCCAGATCGGTTGGATTCCCCACCGCCAGTAGCTGGCTCTGTTTATAGCGTTTAATCCCTTTGATGGTTTTGACGCTATCGCGCGCTTTCTGCCATTCCGACAGCGGGATACTGGCATAGACGCTGATACCGTGTTCTTCCAGCACCTGCGGGCTGTCGATGCCGCGATTAAACAACGAGCGCAGCAGCACACCCACGATAGAGAGCATCAGGCCGAGGATAATCGCCCCAAGGATAATCAGCCCTTTCTTCGGTTTTAGCACACCAGGCTGAGTGATTGCCGGGTCAACAATGCGCACATCGCCGACGGTGCTGGCTTCGGTGATTTTCAGCTCCTGCTCTTTATTCAGCAGTTGCATATAGACCTGCTGACCAGACTCGACATCGCGGGTCAGACGGACAATCTCCTGCTGGGTTTTCGGCATCGCCGTTACGCGACCGTTAAGTTTGGCTTTTTCGTCTTCCAGCGCCTGACGTTTCTCCAGCAGCGTGCGATACGCCGGGTGAACTTTGGTGTACAACTTGGAGATTTCCGCTTCTTTAAAGGTCAGTTCGTTCAATTGTGCGTCGATGTTCACCATCGAATCGAGCACCGCTTTCGCTTCCAGCGGCAGATCAACCGAATCTTTATCCTGACGGAAGGCATTCAGTTTGTTTTCGGCAACATCGAGGCGGCTACGTACTTCCGGTAACTGTTGCGCGAGGAAAGCGAGGCTTTTCGACGCTTCCGCCGATTTGCGCTCAATATTTTGTTCCTGATAGTTACGGGCGATGCTGTTAAGAATGTCGCGGATCTGTTCGCGATCTTCACCGGTATAAGTCAGGCTCAGTACGCCTGCGTCTTTGCCGTTCTCCGTTACCGTCAGGCTGTTTTGCAGTTGATTGATCATCCCCAGCGTGGAGTATTTGGTGACGGTAAACTCACTGCCCGGGCGGGCGTGAATGGCTTCAACCATCAGCGTGACGCCTTCTTTTTTCAGCATCTGGCCCGCTTGCCCACGGGCGCTAAAGCCGCCATCGCTGCTCAGGGTGTAGTTTTTGTTGTCCAGCACATTAAGCGAAAACACCTGATCCGCCATCTCTTTCGGGCGGTTAAAGGTGGTCACTTTCACCGTTTCGTTCTGCCGTCCCATCAGGCGATCCCAGCCCGCACCGAAAATCGGGAACGTGTTTTTGCTCACCGCAATATCGAGGTCGAGATCGTCCACCGTTTTACCAAGCACCAGGCGCGAACGAATCAACTGGATCTCGGCGTCCGATGCAGGCGGTTTGTTGGCTAATGCCGAACCAATGTCCTGCACTAACGAATTGCCGCTGTTTTGCTCGATTTGTACCAGTGCGTCGGCACTATAAATCGGCGTGGCGAAGAAGGTGTAAACCACGGCACAGAGGGCAAATACAGCGGTGATGCCAATCACCCACCAGCGCGCTTCAATGACGGTGCCGACCAGGCGACCAATATCGATTTCATCACTGCCCGTTACCGGAGCGGCATGTTGTTTTACTTTTTCTGTCATTCTTATACCTGCTCTGCGTTCAATGCCTGCGCCCACTGGCGGGCAGACCGTTCAAGTAATGTGTACACCGCTGCAAACGTTTCCCGGCTTTTGCGATACGGATCGGGGATTTCACATTCGTTATCCCAGTGACCAAACAGCATCACTTTGCCGCGCATCTCGGGTGCCATCTCGCATAAGCGTTCGATATGGCGCTTTTCCATGGTCAAAATCAGGTCATAGTTGCGACACAGGCGGGGGCTGATTTGTCGTGCACAGTGGCCTTCCAGAGACAGTTGATGTTCTGCGGCGACGCTGATAGCGGTAGGATCAGCGCCCTTACCGACCAGCGCGCCGAGTCCAGCGGACTCCACTTTCAGTTCCGGGTGATAACGTTGCAGTAAGCGTTCCGCCGTCGGGGAACGGCAAATATTGCCGACACAGACAACTAATATGTTGTTAAACATGACGATTACCAGTTATGAATGTCGCTGGCTGTATCCGTCATGTAACGGACACCGCTAATAGTTGGCAGCAACTGATTGATCAGACGGTTCCAGCGGGAAACCGGGGCGGTGGTGACATACACCACGTCATAAGGTTGCAGGCGGAATTCTGTCGCCATCACCAGCGACGTGGCATCGGACATATCCAGCTGGTAGATATTGGCAATCTTGCCGTTGCGCCCGCCCTCGCCTTTCAGCGGACGAATGACAAAGATGCCGCTGGCGTTGGAGGTGGTCATGTCGATGCCTTCAGCATTACCCAGGGCTTCAGTCAGGGTCATGCCGCTAAAGTCCATTTTCAGGGTGCTCTGTTTCTTCACTTCACCCATCACAAACACTTTCAGATCATCATTACGCGGCACGTAGAGAATATCGCCGGGGTAAAGCAGTCGGTTCTGATTGAGGTCGCCGTTTTGCATCAGCGCCTGCAAAGAAATGCGTTCTTCACGACCATTGTGTGTTAGCACCACGTTGCGCCAGTCAGCGGTGTCGGTCAGGCCACCTGCGGCGTTGATGGCATCGAGAATGGTCAGTGGTACGTTGGTGATCGCCTGTTGACCGGATTTATTCACCTGTCCGGAGATATAGGCCTTTTGTGAGCGGAAGGCGGCGATATTAACGTCCACTTGCGGGTCAGCGATGTACGTCGCTAAGCGCCCGGTAATATCACTGCGGATTTCAGCGAGCGTTTTCCCGACTACGTGAACCTTGCCGATATACGGGTAAAACATAGTGCCGTCAGGCTGTACCCAGTTGCCGGTGTCGCTGGAGCTGCGGTACTGACCGGCTGGCGTGGTGAGTTCCGGGTGATCCCAGACGGTGACATTCAGAACGTCCCCCGGCCCGACGCGATACTGGTAATTCGCGATCTCACTTTCCAGCGTCATATTAGGGCGCGCTACATTCGGACGTGGGCGTAATTGGTCAATCAGGCGCGGGGTCAGCGGATAAACATTCACCATTTTGTCGAGATCGAAATCAGCGTCCTGCTGTTTGATGACGTCTTTCCCCATCGTCGACATATTGCTGCCCGGAAGTACTGTGCAACCGCTTATCAAGGTTACTGACACCAATAATGGCATCAATTTCATTTTGGATTTCATCATTGTTTATTTATCACTTTGGCAGAGTAATTATCCTGTGCACTATTAATAGCAATGTCGCCATGCACATTTACCTTGCAGTTAATTGAATAAAAATTTAACTGGCATCAGTCCTAAAAAAATTGATTTCATCCGCAGGCTATTGACAGAATAATTCAGACTGGTCTTTCAGGCATCCAGACACGCTACCGCCCCTGGCTTTTTAGCTACCAATACACTGAGTTAGCTTAATTTTTCAAACCCTCTCAACATACAGTCGTTGATGAGAAAGGGTTATTGCGGAAATTAACTTCCGAATATAAGGTGACATTATGGTAATTGAATATTGGCTCTCCAATAATGCAGGAGGAAGTGTTACAGCTAACGGAATAGCAGGCAAGGTAACAATTCGGCAATTGGCTATTTTTAAGAATTATATTAAGTGTCATTCAATATGGTTTTTAGGAGTTTCTTTAGGTTGACAATATTTAATATTGCGTCTCCACATGCGATATTTCTTAAATAATGTTTTATTATTACCACTTTTAATTCAGGGATAATGTGAGGTTATTGTCCTCAAATAATATGAGATAAATAGTGCTGCAACATTGCATTTTTGCCCCGATTTATCCATGATCGAATTGTGACATTTGTCATACAACGAATAGGTTTTGTACTTACTATGGAATGGATTGCCGATCCGTCTATCTGGGCCGGGTTAATCACGCTGATTGTGATCGAACTGGTCCTCGGCATTGATAACCTGGTCTTTATTGCCATCCTCGCCGAAAAACTACCGCCGAAGCAGCGCGACCGCGCACGGGTTACCGGGCTGCTGCTGGCGATGTTAATGCGCCTGTTACTGCTGGCGTCAATCTCCTGGCTGGTCACCCTGACTCAACCGCTGTTCAGCTTCCGCTCGTTTACCTTTAGCGCCCGCGACTTAATCATGCTGTTTGGTGGTTTCTTCCTGTTGTTCAAAGCCACGATGGAGCTGAACGAACGGCTGGAAGGGAAAGACAGCAATAATCCCACACAACGCAAAGGTGCGAAGTTCTGGGGCGTGGTGACGCAAATTGTGGTACTGGACGCCATCTTCTCACTCGACTCAGTGATTACCGCCGTCGGGATGGTCGACCATTTACTGGTCATGATGGCCGCCGTGGTTATCGCTATCAGCCTGATGTTGATGGCCAGCAAGCCGTTAACGCAATTTGTTAACAGTCACCCGACGATCGTTATTCTCTGCTTAAGCTTCCTGTTGATGATTGGCTTTAGCCTGGTGGCAGAAGGTTTCGGCTTCGTCATTCCGAAAGGCTACCTGTACGCTGCTATTGGTTTCTCGGTGATGATCGAGGCGCTCAATCAGTTGGCTATCTTTAACCGGCGACGTTTTCTTTCCGCTAACCAGACGCTGCGCCAGCGGACTACCGAAGCGGTAATGCGCCTGCTTAGCGGGCAAAAAGAAGATGCGGAACTGGACGCCGAAACCGCGTCCATGCTGGTGGATCATGGTAACCAGCAGATCTTTAATCCGCAGGAACGGCGGATGATTGAGCGGGTACTTAATCTTAACCAGCGTACCGTCAGCAGCATTATGACGTCGCGCCACGATATTGAGCATATCGATCTCAACGCGCCGGAAGAAGAAATCCGCCAGTTGCTGGAGCGAAATCAGCATACGCGGCTGGTGGTTACCGACGGTGATGACGCAGAAGATTTGCTCGGTGTTGTTCACGTTATCGACCTGCTACAACAGTCACTGCGCGGCGAACCGCTCAACCTGCGGGTGTTGATTCGCCAGCCGCTGGTGTTCCCGGAAACCTTGCCGTTGTTACCAGCCCTGGAGCAGTTCCGTAATGCCCGCACGCACTTTGCTTTTGTGGTGGATGAGTTTGGCTCGGTGGAAGGGATTGTGACATTAAGTGACGTCACTGAAACCATTGCCGGTAACTTACCGAACGAAGTGGAAGAGATCGACGCCCGCCATGATATTCAGAAGAATGCGGACGGTTCCTGGACGGCAAATGGTCATATGCCGCTGGAAGATCTGGTGCAATATGTGCCGCTGCCGCTGGATGAAAAACGTGAATATCACACCATTGCTGGGCTGTTGATGGAATATTTGCAGCGTATTCCAAAACCTGGCGAAGAAGTTCAGGTGGGGGATTATTTGCTTAAAACGTTGCAGGTGGAAAGCCATCGCGTGCAGAAGGTGCAAATTATTCCGCTGCGTAAGGATGGCGAGATGGAGTACGAAGTGTGATGGTATCGGTCATTTTACCCGATGCTGCGTAACGCCTTATAACTTCAGCAATGAAGCGTTGTCTGTGGTACATGGACATTACAGCGGGGGGGTGGGTCCGGCTGTAAATCGCCGAATCGTTTCCTGTAGGCCGGGGCAGCCCACATGGATGTGGGCTGAGGGCGCGTTTTACAGGGATGTTACCTCGCGCCCGTACCCGATAGCCGAAAGGAATAAGATGAGGGAACCGCGCCAGCGGCGATTTACCGCCGGGAGCCCGGGTTGCCAGGATGGTGGCGATTGAGCCACCCTGGCACGTTCACCGGCTTGAGCGTTCCATAGTAGCGAGGAACATCAAGTGAACGGAACAGCCTTCGATCTTACATATTCAGAATATAATGGTGCCGCCGCGAACGCCTGATGCGACGCTTTACGCGTCTTATCAGGCCTACAGGACAGGTCACCTGGTAACCTACATCTTCTCCAGCAACTTCTTCACATCTTTGCCATTGCGGGAATCTTTATTCCGCTCGGCCCAGTCATTCAGGCGACGTTTCGCTTCGTCCTGTAGATGTTTGCGCAGTAACTGATCCACTTGCAGACTGTAATTGAGTTGCTGCCAGTTGCCATAAACCCGCAGCGGTACTGGCGTTTCTTTCAGGAAATCAATCAGTTTACTTTCCCCGTTCCAGCCACCCACGACCCGAATATCAAACTGGGTGTCGCAGGTTTGATCTGCCAGATTCAACATACCTTCCCCTGTAAGCGCCAGCACAGGCGATTGACCTTGCATGTCGTTTAACGTCACGACGCCATCCTTCAACGTCAAATCGGTGGTAAAGCGGTCAAGACGCGTTACGTTATCGAAGTTTTCAGCGGCCTTCACATCACCACCATTACGTTCTACCGCTTGCTGAATCATCTGCTGGAAGTTCATTCCTTCCATGCGCGTGTCAGTCATTTCGACATGTGCCTGTCCTTGCCAGTTGTGGCGGAATGCGTCTGCATCTATGTCAGCACCGGAGAAATCACCAGCCAGTGACATCTTTCCGGTCAACGAAATCGGATAGTTAAACGCCTTCAGAATGGTACCAATCTCAACGTTTTCCAGCCGTGGCTGGAAGTTTATCCGCGGATTTATTGATGTCGCGTCCAGCGTGCCCGGCAGTGAAACCTGTCCACCGTTAAGTTTGCCCTGCAGTTGAGTAATTTCCAGCAAACCCGACTTGTTGGTCATTTGCGTGGCAACATCTGTAAAATTCATTCCGCGCCAGCGCACGTTACTGGCCTGCAACAAAATATCAGCCGTAAAGCCTTGCAGTCCCTGATAGGCCGGTTCATCAATACGCGAAGAAATAACCGGGCGCGGCAACGTTGATTGGCTCTGCCCCTGCTGCGCGGCACCGTTTTCACCATTCGCGGTTTCATTAAGCGGGATGAGGTTGTCAAGATTCAGTTGCGGGAATTGCAGCCTCAGCTGCCATTCCGGTTTCTCTGTCAGCGTAACCTGTGCTTGCCCGCTCAGCGTACTGTCATTGGCGGTCAAGCTGATTTGGTTAAATGAAAGGCGTTTATGTGACTCCTGCCACTGGGCCTGGAAACTCCCCAGCCCCTGAATACCTTGTTTTGGTAAATCTGCACCCTGCAACTGCCAGTTAATTTGTTCAATAGCCGCCGTTAAATCATGCGGATAATCAGAAGCATCCACCGTACCGTTAAGGGATATCGTGAGATCGCGCTGATCGCGATTAACCCGCCCGGAGAACTCAAATGAGCCACGATGTTGGGGATCTTGTTCCATTTGCAGGCGGATATTGCGGATTGTCACCTGCTCGTCATCTTCATGCTGGAACACCAGAACGCTGTCCGCCACCTTAAGACTGGATATATCAAACGACCATCCGCGATCGTCTGACAGATCCGGCAAGGTATTGTCGCGCGGTGCAACCGGAGCGTCTTCACTGCGCACCGCTTCCGTCTGCGGCGTCAGTTGGATCACTGCCCCTTTTAGCATCACCTGCTTAACGCTCAGTTGATGACTCAGTAGTGGTAAAAGCGCCACGTCCAGGCGCATGTTGTCGGCGCGAACCAGTGGCTGGCTCGCGCCCTGGGCGGTGAGAGACATTCGCCCGGAGAGGATACTAAGCTGCGGCCAGACGTGCCAACGCAGTGGCCCGTCGAGCTGCAATTGATAACCGCTACGTGCAGCAACTTGCTTGACCATATAGTCGCGGAAATCATTCGGATTCACCAGCAACACTAACGCAGATAACCCGGCCACCAGCACGACCAGGAGTATCATCAGCGTCGTCAGAAATCGTCTCATGGTATCCTCAATGGGCCTGAATTAGTCTTTATCGATTCGGCTGGCTACCGCGCCCTGCTGGTTGCGATATTTCGCATCTTCACGGCGGTTGTAAGGTCGCGCCGCCGGGCCGGAAAGCGGCTCAAAGCTCAGCGCACCAATTAACATGCCCGGACGTAGCGCCAGCGGCAGCTTACCGGAGTTGTAGAACTCCAGCACAATGCAGCCAGACCAGCCCGGATCGATGCGGTGCGCGGTGACGTGCACCATCAGCCCCAGACGCGCCAAAGAGGAACGCCCGTCCAGCCAGCCCACCAGATCGGCTGGCAGCGTCACCGACTCCAGCGTCACCGCCAGCGCCAGCTCTCCTGGGTGAAGATAGAACGCCTCGCCCTCGTCGAGAACGATCTCATCGCTCATCACGCGGTCAAGCGCGGCGCTCACTTCATCTTTGGGACCGCTCAGATCGATAAACGCTGCCGTGTGACCACGGAAGGTACGAAATTTATTGCCCAGGCGTACATCCACCGTCGCGCCGTTAATACGCTCCACTGGCGGACGTGGGTTGATCGACAAACGGCCTTCATCAAGCCAGGCTTCAATATCTCGGTCACACAGACGCATGGCATTTTCTCCTTTCGCGCATCACTCCCTTAACGCCAATTACGTCAAGGGCATACCAGGTTATCACTGAACGGTACACAATTTATCAAGCTTATTCAAAGAACTGACTTATTTTCGCTTTCAATATATCGATCGCGATGCGGTTTTTCCCGCCGCGCGGCACGATAATGTCCGCATATTGTTTAGAAGGCTCAATGAATTGCAGGAACATCGGGCGCACGGTTTTTTGATATTGCGCCATCACTGAATCCATTGAACGCCCACGCTCGTTAACGTCACGCTTGATGCGGCGCATCAGGCAGATATCCAGCGGGGTATCAACGAAAATGGAGAAGTTAAGTTCGTCACGCAAACGCGCATCCGTCAGCAACAAAATGCCTTCGAGAATGATGACCTTCTTCGGCTCAACCGTCACCGTTTCTTTCATACGCGTATGTTCAACATAGCTGTAAACCGGCAGGTCAATTGCCGAACCGCGTTTCAACGCTTGTAAATGCTCAAGCAGCAGGCTGTGATCCATCGCGCTGGGATGGTCGTAGTTGGTCTTAACGCGTTCTTCCATCGACAGATGGCTTTGATCTTTGTAATAGCAGTCTTCGGGAATTACGCCGATGTGTTCATCACCGACTTGCTCACGTAATTCACGATAAAGGGTACTGGCAATAAGACTCTTGCCGGAAGCCGATGCGCCAGCGATACCGATAATGACGCACTGATGAGACTGATCAGTCATATATTTAGCGACCTGATTAACCTGGATGTTAGGAAGGGGGCGACGAAGCGCCAAACGCGGCAATTATAGGGATTTCATCCGCCTGATACCAGTCGAATAGCGCTGCCGCGCGCTCAGAGTTAATTGTTGACGAAGAATTCCCGGTGGCAAATTACGTTGATCAGTTTTATACAAGGTAAAAAATGTTATACGCAGTTGCGCAAATTATCCGCCTTTACGTCACTTTATGAGCAATTCGCATATAAAATGTAAAACTTTTGTACTAGCATAAACACAGAAACGAATACTGGCGACCTGGTCTTGCGGATAAAGCGGTAATGAGCAAACAATCACAGCATGTATTAATTGCCCTGCCCCACCCGCTGCTTCACCTGGTCAGTTTAGGTTTAGTCTCGTTTATCTTTACCCTTTTCTCGCTTGAGCTTTCGCAGTTTGGCACCCAACTCGCCCCACTGTGGTTCCCGACGTCCATCATGATGGTGGCGTTTTATCGCCATGCCGGGCGCATGTGGCCGGGAATTGCGCTGAGCTGCTCGCTGGGAAATATCGCCGCATCCATCCTGCTTTTTTCCACCAGCTCGCTGAACATGACCTGGACGACCATCAATATTGTTGAAGCCGTGGTCGGGGCAGTGCTGCTACGTAAATTGCTGCCGTGGTATAACCCCTTGCAAAATCTGGCTGACTGGCTGCGTCTGGCATTCGGCAGCGCCATTGTTCCGCCTCTGCTAGGGGGTGTTCTGGTTGTCCTGCTGACGCCCGGAGACGATCCTCTCAGGGCATTTTTGATATGGGTACTGTCAGAATCCATCGGCGCTCTGGCACTGGTGCCGCTGGGATTGTTATTTAAACCACACTATCTGCTGCGCCATCGCAACCCACGGTTGCTTTTTGAGTCGCTGCTCACGTTAGCCATCACACTGACGTTAAGCTGGCTTTCGATGCTGTATCTGCCGTGGCCTTTTACTTTCATTATTGTGCTGTTGATGTGGAGCGCCGTGCGCCTGCCACGAATGGAAGCCTTTTTGATCTTCCTTACCACGGTGATGATGGTGTCGCTGATGATGGCCGCGGATCCCTCCCTGCTTGCTACGCCGCGTACATACCTGATGAGCCATATGCCGTGGCTACCGTTTTTGCTGATCCTGCTGCCCGCCAACATCATGACGATGGTGATGTATGCCTTTCGTGCGGAACGCAAACACATTTCCGAAAGCGAAACCCGTTTTCGGAACGCGATGGAATATTCCGCTATCGGTATGGCGTTAGTGGGCACCGAGGGACAATGGCTGCAAACCAACAAAGCGCTCTGCCAGTTTCTCGGGTACAGTCAGGAAGAGCTGCGCGGACTCACCTTTCAGCAACTGACCTGGCCGGAGGATCTCAATAAAGATCTCCAACAGGTTGAAAAGCTGATAAGCGGTGAAATAAACACCTATTCAATGGAAAAACGCTACTACAACCGCAATGGCGATGTTGTCTGGGCGTTGCTTGCCGTCTCACTGGTGCGCCACACGGATGGCACGCCGCTCTATTTTATCGCTCAGATTGAAGACATTAACGAGCTAAAACGCACCGAACAGGTGAATCAGCAACTGATGGAGCGCATCACGCTGGCTAACGAAGCGGGCGGGATTGGCATCTGGGAGTGGGAGCTGAAGCCGAATATTTTTAGCTGGGATAAGCGGATGTTCGAGCTGTATGAAATTCCTCCGCATATCAAACCGAACTGGCAGGTGTGGTACGAGTGCGTGCTGCCGGAAGATCGCCAGCATGCCGAAAAAGTGATTCGTGATTCGTTGCAATCACGCTCGCCCTTTAAGCTGGAATTTCGCATTACCGTAAAAGACGGTATTCGCCATATCCGCGCCCTCGCCAACCGGGTACTGAATAAAGAAGGCGAAGTCGAACGCCTGCTCGGCATTAATATGGATATGACCGAGGTTAAACAGCTTAACGAGGCATTGTTTCAGGAAAAAGAGCGCCTGCACATTACGCTTGATTCCATCGGTAAAGCCGTGGTCTGTATTGATATGGCGATGAAAATTACCTTTATGAATCCAGTGGCGGAGAAGATGAGCGGCTGGACGCAGGAAGAAGCGTTAGGTGTTCCGCTCCTGACGGTGTTGCATATTACTTTTGGCGACAACGGACCATTAATGGAGAACATTTACAGTGCCGACACCTCACGTTCCGCGATCGAACAAGATGTGGTGTTGCACTGTCGGAGCGGCGGCAGTTACGACGTGCATTACAGTATTACGCCGTTAAGTACTCTGGACGGCAGCAATATTGGTTCGGTTCTGGTGATTCAGGACGTTACCGAATCACGCAAAATGCTGCGCCAGCTGAGCTACAGCGCCTCCCATGATGCACTGACGCATCTCGCCAACCGCGCCAGTTTTGAGAAACAACTGCGTATCCTGCTGCAAACGGTAAACAGTACACATCAGCGACATGCCCTGGTGTTTATCGATCTTGATCGCTTTAAAGCGGTGAATGACAGCGCCGGGCATGCGGCGGGTGACGCTTTACTGCGCGAACTGGCGTCGTTGATGCTGAGTATGCTGCGCTCCAGCGACGTGCTGGCGCGACTCGGTGGTGATGAATTTGGTCTACTGTTGCCAGACTGTAATATCGAAAGTGCGCGTTTTATCGCTACACGCATTATCAGTGCTGTGAATGACTATCACTTTATATGGGAAGGCCGGGTACATCGGGTAGGTGCCAGCGCCGGGATTACCTTGATCGATGACAACAATCATCAGGCGGCAGAAGTGATGTCGCAGGCTGATATCGCCTGTTATGCCTCCAAAAATGGTGGCCGGGGCCGGGTGACGGTTTACGAACCGCAGCAAGCTGCCGCACATAGCGAACGGGCGGCGATGTCGCTTGATGAACAGTGGCGGATGATTAAAGAGAATCAGTTGATGATGCTCGCCCACGGTGTCGCTTCGCCACGGATCCCGGAAGCGCGTAATTTGTGGCTGATTTCACTAAAGCTCTGGAGTTGCGAAGGCGAGATTATTGATGAACAAACATTTCGTCGTAGCTTCAGCGATCCGGCACTTAGCCATGCTCTTGACCGACGGGTATTCCACGAATTTTTCCAGCAGGCCGCAAAAGCAGTTGCCAGTAAAGGCATAAGCATCGCCCTCCCCCTTTCCGTTGCCGGTTTGAGTAGCGCCACGCTGGTGAATGATCTGCTTGAGCAGCTGGAAAATAGCCCTCTACCACCACGGTTATTACATCTGATTATTCCGGCTGAAGCGATTTTAGATCACGCAGAAAGCGTGCAAAAACTGCGGCTGGCGGGATGTCGGATAGTGCTCAGCCAGGTGGGCCGCGATCTGCAAATCTTCAACTCGCTGAAAGCGAATATGGCAGATTACCTGCTACTTGATGGTGAGTTATGCGCCAACGTGCAGGGTAATTTGATGGATGAGATGCTGATTACGATTATTCAGGGGCACGCTCAGCGACTCGGGATGAAAACCATCGCCGGGCCAGTCGTTTTACCCTTAGTGATGGATACGCTTTCTGGCATCGGCGTCGATCTGATTTATGGTGAGGTGATTGCCGATGCCCAACCGCTGGATTTGCTGGTGAATAGTAGTTATTTCGCGATTAACTGAGGCGTGCTTCCCCATCGCCTGATGCGACGCTAACGCGTCTTATCAGGCCTACAAATCGCTCATTCCCCAGGCCGGATAAGGCGCTCGCACCGCATCCGGCGACCAACGTCATGCTTCGTCTGGTTGCCAGCCTTCCGTATACCAGATATGCAACAGCGCATAAGAACGCCAGGGCTTCCAGCGCTCGGCATAACGGCGGATTTGTGCCGGTGTCATTCCCGGAAATCGCTGTTTAATCAGATAATCATCCGGCAGGAAAACATCTTTCGCCTGCCAGCCGCGCAAGGCGAAATAATTCGCCGTCCAGCGCCCGATACCCGGAAAAGTTTGCAGCGTTTTCATCGCCTGCTCCACATCGCCCGGAATTGTCATTGGTAAGCTGCCCTCCAGCGCCACATTTGCCAGATGAATCAGTGCCTCTGCCCGTTTCAACGGCATGCCTAACGCTTTTAATGCCTGCGGGTCGGCTGCTGCCAGCCGCTGAGGCGTGGGGAAGCAGATATACTCCGGAAAATCATCCAGCCGTTCGCCATAAAGCTGTACCACTTTGGCAGTCAATTTTGCCGCCATCGCCACGCTCACCAGTTGGCCTAAAATCGCCCGCACGCCCTGCTCAAAAGCATCAACACTGCCGGGTAAACGCAATCCGGGCCGCGCCGCGCCTAACTTGCCCAACGCACCGTTAACAATTTGTGGGTTACATTGCAGATCAAACAGGCGGCTCATTTTCGCCAGACACTCAGCGGCAACGGGTTCTAAATCTGCACTTAAATTTATGTGCAGAGTATGGCGGGCTATATCCGGAATAGCAGTCACCACGCCGCGATATTCGCCCACCGCCAGACTACGGGCATAATAATCGTCAGCGACCGTTTCCACACCGCTCACCGCACGGGCGGCGAGAAATCCCAACATCCACGACCAGTCATACGGCGGCTGCCAGTTCAGGGTATACATCGCATCTCCTTATTCATCCGCTTTCAGCATAAACGTTATTCAGACGCTGCGCTTTGCTTTCATATTCCGGTTGTCGCGACGGCAACATTTCGCTAAAGTCACGCCCCTTCTTCACCGGCATGGGGATTATTTCGTGTTTATTGGTTTTGATTACGGTACAGCAAACTGTTCAGTGGCGGTCATGCGTGACGGTAAACCGCACTTGCTAAAAATGGAAAACGACAGCACGCTGCTGCCTTCAATGCTTTGCGCGCCAACGCGTGAAGCGGTAAGCGAATGGCTGTACCGCCATCATGATGTTCCGGCAGACGACGATGAAACGCAGGCGCTGTTGCGTCGGGCGATTCGTTATAACCGCGAAGAAGATATCGATGTTACGGCGAAAAGCGTGCAGTTCGGTCTTTCCTCACTGGCACAGTACATTGATGATCCAGAAGAAGTGTGGTTTGTGAAATCACCAAAATCGTTCCTCGGTGCCAGCGGCTTAAAACCGCAGCAGGTAGCGCTGTTTGAGGATCTGGTCTGCGCAATGATGTTGCACATTCGCCAGCAGGCGCAGGCGCAGCTGCCAGAAGCGATTACTCAGGCGGTGATTGGTCGCCCGATCAACTTCCAGGGGCTGGGCGGCGATGAAGCAAACGCCCAGGCGCAAGGGATTCTGGAACGCGCGGCGAAGCGTGCAGGATTCAGGGACGTGGTATTCCAGTACGAGCCGGTAGCGGCTGGGCTGGATTACGAAGCCACCTTACAGGAAGAAAAACGGGTACTGGTGGTGGATATCGGCGGTGGTACGACTGACTGTTCGTAGTCATGCAATAATGTACACCGCAGTAAAAAGGATAACACTAGATCAACGTAGTGATGATCTCGGCTATGTGTTCAAGTGGGATTGGTGCCAAAATAACACCATTTGCTGCCAGTACTGGAACCGCTACATAATTATAAATGAGAACGCCAAAGGTGATTGAAGCAATCGCAGTAGTTTTCCATTTAATTTTTACATCTTCGCCATCTTCTTTAATGAAGGCTTTTTTAGTTAGCTCTATCATCTTTTTCATCTTTTTTATCCTTATCTTTTTTATTATCGGTTGCTTCATCAATTTTTTTAGTTATGAAGTATTGAAGACTTTGTACTAGCACAACTTTTAACATACTAAACATATACACATCCTTATTCTTTAAAACCAATAGTATAAATCCAAACATTTTTACCTTTAATGAATGCCTTACACTTATTAACTACGACTACATCAATAGTAAGCAAACCTAACGACCAGGTAGTAGTATCTTGTGTCTTATATCCCTTATCATCGAAAAATCCAACGGTCATAAATGATTGAAGATCTTTATTTTGTTTAATTTCTTTCTTGATAATTTTATTAGTAATATAACTTCTATTAAATGGAAGGCTATTATAAAACGGGGTATCAGTACCGAGTGTAATTTGTGCTACTTTGTCTTGTTCATAGTGTGGCTGTTCATAATTGTTCATTTGTTTTTCCTTATATTAAATGATCCTTTAATGTCATTAATAATATTAAATAGTTTCTTATCGGCTTCTTTATAGAAGTTATAAACAATCTTACGATCTTTAACTTCTTTAGTTGCAATAACACGTTCATCATGTACTTTACCCGTTTTACGAGTATCAATTACACGTTTCACACCGCCGCTTTCCACTACCTTATATTTACCACTTTTTAGGTTGGCACGGAATCCACTAATGTTACCTTGCTTTGTCAACTTTGCGTTACTGGTGGGGATGAATCCATCATAGGGAGTATCTTTAACTAATGCACTATACATATAACCAGCATCACGGCGATTATCTTTTAACTGGATAGTAACACTAATACCAGTACTGGTACGTTTAAAGAATGTCACAAAGGCGTTATTAGTAAATGGTACTACACCACCTGCTGCACTGGTGTTAATCTCATCCTGAATCTGTTTAGCGGCCTGTTTCATACGTTGCCATACTTCATCACGGAATTGATTGTAGTAGTTCTTACTTTCATCATTAATGTACTTTTTAGCACCTTGTATATTTTCTACTTTAAAATTTACTTTATTTTTCACGATAATTCCTCTATCAAGTATTGTAATGTTTTGAATAGTTTACGACCATCTTTTGGTAGTCTCGTTTTACTCATTACCGCTTTGTTTAAATTGTCTGGTTTAAGTCCAAAAATATATATCAATGCACTTTCGATTATTGCCGCTTCGTTAGTAGTTTCAAAACACCATAAGATATATTTTTCATACTCGACACCGCAATCAATCATATCATTTACTGTCTTAGATGAGGATGTATAGGATCTCCAATCACTTTCTTTAGTACTGTTTTTGATTTTCTTAATATCTTTGAGATTCTTATATATATTTTTCATTCCGCAAATATGACTCACCTGTTTCAAAACGAATGATATAAACAAATGAATTATAATCACCAGATACTACATCTGATTCTTCCCATGTATCGGGGTTATTAAATTGCCATTCTTTCATGATAAATATCCTTATAATTAATTAACACTCAAAGGTATTTATTATGACATTAGAACAAAAACTAAAAGATTATGAAGGTAGTTTAAAGTATCAATCACATATTGGTACATTCCGCTATGGTCGTTTCCACGTATACAAAGACCATCTAGGTTATCCCACAATTGGTTATGGTCACTTACTCAAAAGTGGTGAATCTTTCCCCAATGGTATTGATGAACTACAGGCTGAAAAGTTATTACAGGCAGATATTGCCATTGCACAAAAAGGCGTAAAATCACTTAAGATTGATCTCCCGTCTGATTGGAATGAATTTCTAATCATTATGGTATTCCAGTTAGGATTGGCAGGAGTTAAGAAGTTTAAGAAGATGATCAAAGCACTTGAAGATAAGAATTACGCTGAAGCAATTAAACAATGTAAAGATAGTCTATGGTATCGGTCAGACACCTAATCGAGTAGATGCAATGATCAAAGATTTAAAAAACAAATAAAAAAGAAAGGGAAGCCGAAAATGGTTTCCCTTTTTTATTACTTCGATACTACATTTAGAACACGCTTTAAATCTGACTTGATATCTGTCAATTCATTGTGAATTCTCATCAACTCATTTACATCATCTTCTAACATTTCTGTACGTGCTTCTAACGCTTCTAACTTCACTTCTAACTGCTTGATACGACTTTCTAGCTGTACCGCTTCTCGTCGTTTAATTACGGCATAACGCACCATAAAAGTAAACAACGTAGCGAATATACCGACTAATGTCAGATCCATACACACATCCTTATTTAATTTATTATAATAATATGCGGTAAAATATCACCGCCTTATTATTTAGGAAACTGAGAATGTACCAGTACCGCGAGTAATTAGCATAATAGGAGCACGTACTTCGAACTTACTTAACAAACTACTTAATGTTACCGTAATTTGACATGCCACACTGTTAGCTGTTACGTTCTGGAATCCAAATACATCAAAAAATTCGAGAGATGTATTTGTACTGTTATAGTAGTTACGCTCGATTGTTTGACCATTACAAACCATCTTTACAGTTGCTATTTTCACACTGTTAGATGATTGGAAAGAACAAAAGCCAGATATAAACACTGCTACCGATTTCTTGTTGGTTAGTGATCCTGCATCCTTATAAGTTACAGTTTGTGTACCTGTCCAGTTATTAGCTGCCGTAGATGAGGACCACGATTTACCCATACCCATATTAGTAACGTCACCGATGAAGCTGGTGGCTTCTACCGTACCTTTAAATGATCCACTGGTTGCCGTAACGGCCCCCGTAAATGAACCAGCATTTGCATAGACTGTACCGCGTACTACGCAATTGTTAAACTGGGTATTACCATTCTTATCAATCATCCATCCAGCACTATTGGCTACGTAGTTTGTACTACTAATAGTTTGGGCTATCTTTGCAGTGGTTATAGTTCCGGTCCTGTATCTTAATTGTATTAACAGATCCGGTTTGCCAGCTTCAAGTTTGTAATAGCGGCGTCAGCTATATAACCGCGTGCCTATGCTTGCTTGCTGAATCATCGCAGTCTTGATATAAGTAGTACCGTTTACTACTGTAAAAGGTGCGGTTCCGTCCGCACTACGGCGGTATCAGCTCCGGCTAATGATAAACTTGTTCGCGGCAAAGTACACAGCCGATGTATTAGTAACTCCATCTGCAATTAATTTAAATCCGAGCTACTGTACCATTGGCATTACATGCAAGCGTATATGAACTATTTACAGAGTTCTTACTAGCTTTTGTACTCATCTCTTGAGATACAGATGCAAACTGGCTATCGGTACTTGATTTTAGTTGGTTAATCGCCGTAGTTTGTGCACTATTGTTATCGGTGACAGTCTGCGTTAGTGTCGTAATATTAGCCTTGTTCTCATTGGTTGTACTTTCGACGGCAGTTATCTTTTGTGATAGTGCTTTATCGACCGTGGCAATCTGTGTAGACAAGGTTACTTCACTTGCGGCAATCTTATCATCAAGTCGATTCTCGGAAGCCGTTACTTTAGTATCTGCATAACCATTCGCCGTATTAATTGCATCGGTCAATGTCTGAGATAAACGATTATCGAGATTCAGTACATCATTAATGGCGTTTGCATCTTCTTCGGTAAACACATACTTACTGTTAAGTGATACTGTAAATTCGGGGCAATAGGTAACACCGTCTACACCAAAAATATCAAAGAATGCAACTTTAACTTTATATTCGCCATCTGATAGGGCAAAACTATCAAACTCTGGTTTATTTGAAATAAAAGTTTGTGTATTAAGTGCACTTGTGACCTGAATAATTGCACCTGCATAATCGCGTTCGGTACTTTCTTTCCACGATACAAAGATATTACCAAAACCACCAGTAGCACCAACATTAAGAGGCATACGACATTGCTTGTTTTCTACGATAATAGAAACTGGTTGCGAACGGATACCTGTACTATAACCTTGTGCAATAACTTCGATAGTCGGTTTACGGCATTTTGTTTCGTTCATTGCAAAGGTATAATCAAATGATGTATTTTGTGTATAGTACGTTTTAAGTAATGTTTCACCATTATATACATTAACAATATAATATTTGAAATATTCACTAAATGGACGTCCTTTAACAATTATATTCTTCTGACTATCCCACGCAATATTAAAATCACCTGTATCAGTTTCGTATGCACCTAAATTACCATTGACCAGACGTAGGCCCGTAATTGAAGGCAATTCAAATGAAACTTCTGGTACTAGACCATCTACAGTAACTTTTGGACTAACAAAACCTAAATTGTTATAAGCTGCGACACCGAAAATCATAGTTTTGATTTGGATCTAGACTATACAGATTATAGCTTAACTGACCTACGGGAACTTGCCCCGCCATTGTCCAGTTTGCAACACCAGACTTGCGGTAGTAGATATAATAACCACGAAGATAACCATCGGTACTTGCTTCCCATTCCATCTGTACTACGTTACCACTTGTAACAGTACCCAAACGTGTAACATTAAGATTCTTTGGAGGAATTACAGTTAGTACCTTTTCGATTGATCCCGATGGGGACCATATACCAGGATCTTTTCCGGTCATAGATACCATCGTTTGCCGTTACGGCAGTTACTGTAATAATCCCCATCGAATCTTGCTTTGTACTAATATCTTTCTGGATAACTCGGTATTTCTCATTGATCCCAGGTTCGGTAAGACTGATATTAATACAATCCATTATTTCGAGATTCCAAGCATCGGAAGTAGTGAAACTAATTGTATTAGTCGTGTACTTCATTTTGAGTAATTCGCGGTTTGCAAATGTTGCAAGCTGCTGTTGATCATAAATCCAGCTAAAATCTAATGCCTGAGCAATGACACGACCATCACGTGTAATAGTAGGATCATTTTTAATATCGGAAGGGAAACGTACTACATCATTCCCGTACTTATTACCAACGGCAGTATATTTTGCATCAATTGTATTGCAATAAGAATTTGAACCACTTGAAGTAATTTTAACTTCACCAATAATATTAGATTCATTAAATGTCATTACTGGTAATGTTTTACGTTCGGCTCCACAATGGATTTTTCCCGAATTGATATATAGAAAACCGCCAAAAGTCTGTAAAATACTTTCGATAGTTTTCTTATATGAATCATTATATGAAACGTTACCGTTACTATAATAATTGTTATCTTTACAGTACTGTGCAATGGTACGGAAACTATCTAAATCAATTAATTCCGGATCAAGCCCCATACCCCAGATATTATTAGTTAAAACTTCATAAATCTGTGAAGGTGGGTTAGATGAACATTTCATAGTAAGGTCAGCTAAATCACGAATAATCAAACCTTTCATCTCTACTTGTAAAACGTAGTTATCATTGATAAGAATGCTTTCTTCTAAACTTTCTTGTGTTTTCTTAATTACGGTACTGATAGATACTACCCCATCACCACGGAATGAGTTATTCCATTTAGGACCAGCATACTGTAATGGTAATGATTTAGAACCAGTATAATTACCACCGGAATCTACATTCTAATTGTATATAATCCTGATATTTTGGCTTAATCTTCCATGACGGCACTTTGCCATCTTCGGTAATTGGTGCTGCTAAAATTGGTTCATCGTCAATATATAATTGCTCTATATATTTTTCAGTACCGCCCATTGCAATCAAATGCTCGGTAAACAGATATTGACTATTATCATTTTTAATATTGTACCAGGGTATAATCGATCCACATAGAATATAGCTTCCCCCATTAATACCGTTCTTATGCGGTAATTCTCCACCTAATAGTACAGGAATACCGCGAAACTGGGGAAGTACTTCTATTCAAACTCGTTGCAGCATCATCATAACCGCGTATTTCCAATAGTTGCTAATTGTGAAGAAGCAACAAAAGAAAGTGCACCTGCGGCAATACCTGCAATTAATGCATAACCAACACCAAAAGAATAAACGGAAGCAAATACGGCAACTGCCGTTATTAGTGCACCGAAAAAACCACCACCTTTACCACCCATTATATTTTCCTCACTCTGTAATACTTCCCATTTTCTGGTAATGGGATTAATTTAAATTCTTTATGTTCTTCGTCATCAATATCAATACCAATCATACGATTACTGATAACCACTCCCATATTTAGGGGGTTATCTTCACTTAACCAAATATCGCCATCAATTTGATGTGTAACCTCATCTGAGTATTGAAGTACAATATCTTGAGTACTTTCAAAACCTAGTTCATTCAGTTGTTTAACACCGCGTAGTAAACTGTCATAATCGGCAATAATAGACCAGTCAGTACCAGCACGTAAATCAAGTACTTTCAATACTAAAATATTGCAGTCATTTTGACCGTATTGATAAGGTTGTTCTATTGCATTTTTACATATTTCGTAAACATCCATTATTTGTATCTCCATGTTTGACCTGAGTTAACAGTACCTAATAGTGATGTATAATTATCACCGGGAAAATAGCTTTGGTAGATAGAATTGGCTGCTAATGTACGCATTTGTACATCTAGTGCTTTATATACACTATTAAGATTTATTTTTAATTCGTTCTTTCCATCCAGTGGACTAATAGAAGTTTCGACAAAATCCATAAATCCACTAAACATTAAATCGTGTACTAAAACTTCTCCATTTGCAGGATTCAGTATAGTTAGATAGATGTTTACCTTTGCATCACGGAATGCACCACCAGTAGCAAGAATATATATAGACTGATTTACATTAGATACTGTAAAGGATACCGAACCATTTACAATTTGTTTCTCTTCACTGAATGAAGGGAGACTATCGGTGATTAAATCGGGATAAGAAACATAATTCTTACCCCCAATACTGAGATCTTTTAATCCATCATTGAAAAAAATGGGATCAATCGAAGTAGGTAAAATATCAAAACAACGAACATGAATACCCAATGATAATAATTCGGTAACTGTCAATTTAGTCTTAGATGTACCACGGCATAGATTAAAGTAATCAACTAAATCTTTATTTGATAGAATATCATTGGTGATCATCTTACTACCTCTTTGCACTTAAATTGTACTTTCATGATATTAGTACTGGTAATTTGATATTCATTATCTGGTAGTAGTGTTCCTTCGATTAACAATGCATTGTACTGTACAGCTTCATTGGCTTGAATATTTGCCTGTAATGCAGGAAAGATAGAAACGTTAGTACCATCATTTGCAATTACCTTGTATAGTTTCTTATGATTGCGGAATTGAATCAAAGAACCTATTTCTAATTTATTAGTTGCCGTAGTTTGAAATTTGTAGATACCACGGGATACTGCTGTCTTAACAGCCAGTGCACCAGTTTGTTTACCTCTGTACTGTGATAGATGGCCCATTGACATTTCAAAGGCTTTACCTTGTTGATATTGTGCAATGAATGATTGTACTTCTAGTAAATCGGATGGATTGAAATTTAGTGCAAATTGATATTCGAACCATTGTACACCTGTACTACGCTGAATGAGTGCACCAGTCCAAGTAGTATTTGAATATTGTGGTGCTTTGTCGATTAAAGTAAAATCTGATACTTTAATACCTGTTGAAAATGTAATAGCCATAAAATAACCTCTTATAAGTTTAAAGTATTTATTAGTAATAAAGACCACCATAAGGCAGCCTTTATAATAAAGATGTACGTTTTTGTGCGTCTCTAACAGCCTGATTGACACTTTGACTGTGTTTCTTGAGCATTTCTTGAAACTTCTTATCATCACCAGATACATCACCTTGTACGATTAGTGGGGCGTTAACTGTGATATCACCACCGCCAGTACTGGATGAATCTTGATTATCTAAGAATTGTTGCAACTGCTTATTCTGACCACGGGATACTACACGTTCACCAGCTTGTAGAATCCATGTACTATCCTTGCCTAATGATCCTGGAACTTCTTCGATTCCACTGTGGGCTTGTCCTTGAATGTTTGTACCTTTGGCAGTACTGACAAGTTGTGCACCCATAGAAAGAATTTGAGCATATGCCGCGATACTTGCAGGGAATGGAGTAGCTAGAGCTTGTGATAGTGCTACTTGCATATTCATCATGATTTGGGCCATTGCAATACCTTTCTGTACTGCAAAAGCTGCTTTAGAAGCTGCATTACTTTCACCTAGAACACCCGAAAGAATACTACCAACATCACCAGCCATACCACCAATCATTGTTAGTTTTGCTTGTGTATTTTGTTGCATTAATGCCATTTCTGCCGTATTAAATTGGGCTTCAATTGCAGCTTGACGTTTTACGCGTTCTTCGGTGCTTTGTACTAATGCATCATTTAATTCTAGTTCTAGTTTCTTGCGTTGCTCTAATTCCTGTCTAAGTTGTTCGGTTTTATCTACCATAAATGGATTAGCACTGAATCCTAAACGGTCATCTTGAGCATTTTGTAAGAAAATGCTTTGATCCTGATTAAGACTACCAAAATCACCAATAGCACCAGTGACATCTTTTAAATCTTTATTTGGATCTTCATAACCAATAGCTGAATTATACATTTCACTACGGATACGATTAGCAGTAGCTTCAGCTTCTTTCACTTTAGCATTAATTTCATCAACTGATTTACCAAGTGCTTTACCGCTTTCTTGAATAGATTTCTTCAATTCTGCCATCTGGCGATCATGTTGTTTGATGCGATAATCGGCAGTACTGGAAGCTAATTCACTCATTGATTTTTCCCATTTTTCCTGGGCTTTCAATAGTTCATCATTATGTTTCTTCGCTGCTGCTTCTGCTTTTCGGGCGGCTGATTCTGCATCTTTATTGCGTTTATTTGATGCCGTAGTAGCTGACTTATTAATCTGTTCTAAACGCTCTTTATAACCTTCTTCTAATTGTTTATATGCCTCTGCCTGTTTAGACTTATCACCACCATATGCAGTATCAAGTGATTTACCAATTTCAGATTTTAATTGTTCATATTGAGATTTAGCTAATGCGGTTTCATTAATAATCTTCTGTTTCTCACTTTGGAATTGAAGTAAGCCTTTATTCAAAACTTCCTGAGATGAACCAACCGGAATAACTGGTTTAGCTGCTTCTGGTTTAGTTGTTTTCTTGTTAGGGTCCATATTCGCATCATAGAACGCCTGATCATCTGCCGATAGTGTTTTACCACTATTCATTTTTGCATTGATAATACGTCGTCTATGTGAATCTCTAATATTCTCTGCTTTACCTGGAACGTTTAATAGATTTGGTGTATCTGGTTGAATTGAGTTGATTTCGTTAATAGTTTTTAGAATACCTGCTAGTGATGCGGCTATTGGTGCTAATTGGTTATTCTTCCATTTTTCCCAAGCTGAGGCCATCTCATCAGTTTCTTTTTTATAACGTCTGAATGCATCACTTTGTTCATCAGTTAATTCTACTACCTGCTTACCGAGTTTATTTTGGTATTCCTGTTCACTATTAAAATCTTTCAGTACTGTTAAACGTTTAGTTGCGTCGTTACCCATCGTTTCAAACATGTTAACAATTTGGGATGTACTTAAACCTTGTGCCTTTGCTGCGAAGTATATTTTTGCATATACATCTTCACCTGCATCTGCCATTTTTTGTAATTCGAATATATTCAATTTCAATGATTGAATAACATCAGTGAACATCGAACCAGCCTGATTAGTTAATGCATCTCCTAAGCGATCCTTTATATCTTTCTGCTGGTCGGCTATTTGTTCCATAGTCAAACCTACTTCTTGATACATTTTAGCCATTTGTTGTACTTGTTTAATTGACATCTGACTAAGTGATGCCGATTGAAATACTTCAAATGCCTTAGCTGACGCAGATGATAGATTATTCATCACTGCTACTAAACCACCTACTGCAACTGTTGCCGCACCAATAGGTGATGCAAGTCTACCTACACCACCAGCAAAACTATTAAGGGGACCGGAAGCCATCCCGCCAGCCTGCTTACCAAAACTTTCTAATTTACTTTGGGCTTCGTTTACACCTTTAGTAAATCCAGTAGTATCTGCATCTAATGTGATCCCTACTGAATTCTTTTTATTTCTTGCCATTTTTTGCTTTTTCCTTATCTTTGAGAACCTGTTGTTTAATCATTTCACCCATTCGTTTAACGGATTCTTTATGATTTAACATTTCTTGTTCTTTTCGTTTCTCTACTTTTTCCCTAGCAGTTAACGAATCATCACCGATAATATCAAGAAAATCCCAATCACTAAGTTTTGCTTTATTGCGACCTTCCTTAGATAGACTCTGAGATGTCAAAAGTAAAGTATGGCAAAGGTTGGCATATTTGATCATTTCAATTCTAGCCCCGTTCGGCTCAATCAAAGTATCATATACTAACAATGCTTCGAATAAGTCGGGATCTATATTTTTAATATCATCGAGGGATAACCCGCGTTTATGTATCATTTTAAGAGTAAAACGCAGGTGATGATCCGTTCTTATTTTTTTTCAGTACTGTCTATTACATCATCTACAGTAATTAATCCAAGAACCTTCATATAAATTTGTTCGGCAAACAATTTATCGATTTCATTAACATCAATAAGATCAATTAGACCTGAATCAGAGAATACGGGATTACCATTTTCATCTTTGACACAATGTACTAATACTTTCTCGATAGATGTACATTCGGGGGTAGCCTTTAGGGTAGGTCTGTGTATATATAGTTCTACTCCTTCAACTTCAATTTTTACTAGTTTAGGACTGAGTGCCTTACGTAACATATCAATATTCATTTGATTAATTCCTTATAGTGAAACGGGGGAATAGATCCCCCTAAGTAAAAGTATTTATAATTATTCTACTAGACCAGTAGCTAGTGGACCGCCGTCTACTGATAACACAAATTCCCTCACCACTACCGCGTCTTTATCGCCACCAGTGGTAGAAGAAGAAATAAATGCATTATAGATTGCATAATAACCTTCTGTGTGTGTACCGTCGGTGTAATAAGTGATCTTGAACTGTGCACGTTTTTGATCTTCGGCTAGTTGCAAGAGCTTGATATGTGTAATATTGTCCGGGAGATAATTCACGGTTAGTGGAATATCTTCTACGGATTTTGTGCCGCAGTAATTTGCGATTATACGCACTGTTAAACGTGACGCAATCCACCACGACGCTAGACGCTCCCATTGTTGGAAACGTACCTAGTTCTGGGATAATTTCAAAATCAGTTGCAGGAGTGGTAGAACCTGCGGTATATGTGCCAACCTCAACGGTAACATTGGCTCCGTGCAAAAATATCAAATGCCATTTTTATTTCCTTATATAGATTTAAGTTATTAAGTAAAACGGGTACGTATACATCATGTACCCGTGTATATTTATTTATTGATTTGGTAATAGACTTTGTACAACTGCCATTAATTCATCAATTTGTTTCTGTTGATCTTCCAACTTAGTATTTAGTACTGATACTTCTTCTTTCAAAGTATCATTCTCACAACTTAGATGTTTAATCGCTGCAAGTCCATCTAGTAGTAGTGGGTTACTATCAAGTGTCATTACACCAGATTTCTCTGCACTATGTACATATTGTGGATCTACAGTTTCTGCCTGTTGTGCAATTACACCGCGACGTGGCTCACTATGTTGATCATCAGTTTTATAACGGAACTCTTTAAATTCAAGTTTGTTAATATTATCTAATGAAATTTGTGTATCTAAATCACCAATAACATTTTTAGTATTGATATCAGATGTACCAGCGTTTTGTAGTGTTACCCAAGGTACAGTAGTTTTAGAAATTTGTGGGTTATTATCAGTACTGTTAGCACGAAAATATGCATTACCGCCACCCTGACTAATCCAAAATTGACACATTCGATTTACTGCATATGAAGTTTGAAAACCACCACCGTTAGAAGGTGCATAAGTCGGTGATCCAGTAGAATCCATCATAAATGTTGTATTGTTAGATACTGGTAAAGATTGCCCTGAATAACCAATACCATATTTTCCATTACCTGTTATAACTTCATTCCATGAACCATTAACACCTGCATCAATAGTACGAGTATAAGTATTACCGCCTCTCCCTGCAATTTGGAATGCATAGTTTGTACTGTAACCTACATGGACACCGCCATACATTACGTTATTTTCTGGGCTGTTTACTTGACCAGAAAGAAACGCAGATCTATTCCCTTGTGAGTTTAAATTATTCCAGTCATTGCCTAATGATGTTTCATAACCTTGTGCTGTACGGAATAGACCATCACGAGTAAACGCATAGAAATGTGTTGTATCACTTGCAGTAATGCCACGGTTGATAATAGATACGTTTCCATTTGTATCTGCTCTGAATTCACCCTGTGCTACTAATGAATTGTCAGTAGGTGAAAGTGATTGAGAAACAATTGAAGATCCTTGTGAATCTGTACCTTGTGCCGTGATGCCAGTACCGGAAGTAGTTAAACCACGTAGTGTAGGACGGTCATTAGTACCTAAACCTAAGTTAGTACGTGCATCTGCTGCTGTAGTAGCACCGTGTACCACCATTACCAATAGCAAGACCAATAAATGTATTAGATGAATTATCATAGCATCCCCATCCACCACCATTATTAACATAGATGAATTTGGTTTTATCACCACTCGACATTTGAGTTTCTAATTTACCATCAGTTTTTTGAGTGATTCGGTCCAATGCTAAATTAGTACGTGCCGCTGCTGCTGTATTAGCACCAGTACCGCCATTTGCAATACTCAATACTGATTTAGTAGTAATAAACTCTTCCCATGCAGTCCAAGCCGTATCAGTTTTAGTACGCATGAATTTCTGTTTTGTGTCGAAAGTTGTATATTCTTGAACACATGCACCATTCGCACCTGCACCTGATAGAGTTTGATAAACCACTAAAGATCCAGCACGAGCAATAGGATAATTACGGGCTGTTGTAGCATTAGCGTTAGTTGGTTGGAAGTGTACACCGATCTTTGTACTATCAAATGTATTCAAATCTTCTGTACTTAATCCAATTGGGTTACGCCACAATGCTTGTAAGTTATTACGACCTTCATCCGCACTACGTCCACCTGTACCACCTTGACCTAATGCAAGAGCAAGATATGTACTATTTGCCGTATCATATGCACCCCATAGGGTATTAGTTACAATGATCTTTTTAGAACTATCTGGTGATACAATATTAGTTTCTGAACCTAGCTGATTAATACGGTCAATCTGTAAATTAGTACGTGCACCAGCTAAACTATTTGCACCAGTACCGCCCATTTGTTAAACCAATAACACTATTAGTATTATAATTTTCAATCCATGTAGTCCATGAACCGTTATTATATACACGCGTCCAACTACGAGATCCATTATGAACCATATAAGTTTGTACACAACCTTCAATACCATTTGCACCAGTTTGATATACTTGTAAACATCCGGCAGTCTGTGTAGGATAATTACGATCTAATAATGCGTTAGCACTAGTAGCTTGCATATAAAAACCAGATTTAGTACCAGTTAGGTTATTTAAATTATCGGTAGTTAATGTATTTTTGTTCTCATACATTACAGATAATGCAGTACGTGCTGACGGCCCACTATTACCACCTGTACCACCTTCACTAATTGCAAGAGCTTTAGTCAATATCAACTCTGGCATTTTTACATTCTTACGTGTACTATCATAATCTAGTACATTTGGACCTGCTGTTGTACTTTCATGAATACGGAAAGATGTCTTATCATTTACAATTACATATTGTGTACTATCTGCATCTGTTTCGGCAAACATAATAGTAGGGTTAGCACTTTCAATTCTAAGTGGATTAGCTGCCGAACTCTTAAAGTTTGCATATGTAAATGATTGCGTTTTAGCCCATGTATTTTCACGATCCATAATTGGAATTTCGTGGAATTGCCATAGACCACTATTTGATGTTGGATTACGACCACCAGCAAATACACGATTACCATCAGACTGGATGAACAAACCACTATAAGAGTTACTACCGTCAGTATGTGAAATAAAACCAGAAGCAGTGATACCAGTAGTGTTACCTGGAGTATTATTAAGAATACGCAAGAAGCCTTTTTGCTGTGGAGTAGCATTTAGATCTGCAATAGTGATAACACTAAGGTTAGTACCGTATCCTGCTGCAATTGCTGCTTCATCTTTGTTTAATGTTTGATCTTTACCATATACTACTAGGTTATTACGTGCTGCTGCTTTATCAGTCAAATCCGATAGGTTATCTGCTGCATTTAGATATCGACTATCCATTTCATTACCAGTATAGATACGTTGCCATCCTGAAGTCTGATTCTGTGCGTATAGGCGTAGTTCACCTGTTTCTGTCATTAGTAGTTTTGATGTATTACCTGCATCTACTAAACCAATACCATATATATCTACCCCTGCTGGGTTACCAGTACTGGAAGCTGGCATTTTAATAAAGCTATTACCACCTGGATTGGTTGCCGAATATTGGGGGAAGTCAGTACTACCATCACTACCTACACCATAATCCCCACGATATAATACATTTGGAGAAGTACGGGAACCAACTGCTACAATAGCTTGTGGAATGAATTGATATGAAGCAGTTACTACTGCATCTTTATCACCACTAATATTACGTGATGCCAATGTACCGTTTAGAATAACGATTTCAATATTACCACCTTCATCAACGTAGTGTACTGTAATCTGGAATTCTTCTTGAGTATCAACTTTATTATCTAAGAATTGATGTGATTTTGAATCAGGTAGATAATTAACAGTAATATCTACGGGATCAATAGTAATCTGACCAGCCATTGATTCACTATATTCATTATCATATACTTCAATTTTTGATACGTCATTACTAGTACTGAAAGTAGGGAAAGAAGCCAATTCATCGATTTAAACGTTTCCGGTTGAAGCGGTTGCAGTATTAGATGTATCGCTGTTATAAAACACGCGTACATTATTACCACTAAAAATATCATATGCCATAATAAAATCCTTATTGTCGTTTTTCTATTGCTTCAATATTTAGTCTAAACAATAAGGTACTAACACCGCCCATTGTTTTATCTTCATTAGAAGATGCATTTTCATAATTAACCCATAGAACGTTAATACCTGCATCTTTGAATATTGGCGAATATGTATTTTGAAATTGTGTTACAACTTCATCATATCCAATAGTTGCCGTAGTGCCAGGTGGGGGAACCATTAGAAAATCGATAGTGAAGTTACCACGTAAACGAGAATTACCACTATAATTAGCACTTTCTAGATTATAGACAAAAGACACCATTTGAAAAATACTACTACCTACGCCTACAGTTTTACGTTCGGTAACAGGACTAATATCATTAATAACTTTCAGTACTGATTTCTTTACTTGTTCTATGAGTTTCATAATTAAAATTCCTTTCTGAAATAGTAGTTGACCATACCAGATAGATCATCTTCGATGTTATAAACTACATACAAATTATTGATAACTGGTACAACTTCTGATACTGAATCTTCTAGGTTTAAGTAAACATATGTACCTATGTTGACATCTGGATTACGCCTTGCGGTAAAATATAATTCGAAGCCGTTCAACCAATCCATCAGACGATTCAACGACAACGGGGCGACGCTCGACTATAGCATCAAACGTCACCCCGTCATGAGTAATTATATTTTGACCGAAAGCATCCAAAAAAACCTGTGATTGGTTGAAATTGAATGCTCTCATAGTTTATTACGCCTTGATAGAAAGTTGTACTACTGCTTCTGGATGAGTCTGTACCACATCTAGGTAGTGATAATTTCTAATGCACACGCCTAAACTAGAACGATATGTCGTATCATCGTAATCTACAGAAGATCCTACCCAATTTGCGATAGTTACAAAGCTAAAATCACCCATTAGAATGGTGTCATCAGCTACCATAGTACTAACATGCAAAGGCATTTCATCCATTAACCATTGAGTATCAGCAAAACGCATACCTTCAGCTAGTGCAACACCAGCAACATTCGAGAGGAAAGGAGTCTGACGCAATTTCGCATACATGGTCGGTGAAACGATAGCGATACAATCACGGGATTTAACGTTAGCAGTTAGTAGTTTTGCAAATGCTGCTTCGATATCGGAATCTGCAATAACGCCAGAAGTTGCAGTTTCTACTTTAGTAGCTTGTGCTTCAACAACATCAACTACTGCTTTTTCTAGAGAAACGGCTACGTTTTCTAGTAGAATATCGGTGATGTAACGTTCGATATTAGGACTAGATAGGATTAAACTACGTGTTAGTGGAATAGATCCGGGCAAATAGTTTTGGACGCATAACGATTTGATCGAAAGATGCAACGGATTCTTCAATCGCTTGACCTTCTTCATAGAATTTGAAGGATGCTTTAGAATCGATACCAGTTAGACGTGGAATAGTAAATTCACGGTTATTCATACCAGAATAAACTTTAACGCCCATACGACCTAGAATTGAATCTGGAAGTAGTGGTTGGATAAAATCATCTGCATAGTTAGTTTGAATTGCACCTGCGGCGGTAACAGTAGTGGTATTTGCACGAGCTTGTGCTAGTTCACCAGCTTGTAGGGTAAAGCCACGTTGACCTTGTTCTAGATTATCTAGAGCGGATTTATCACCTTTAATTGCTTTAGCTAGTGCTTCGATAGTACGGACTTGTTGAGTCATTTTGTCTTCCTTAATATTAAGTTTATTATGTTTTTGTGTCTCGATTTCACGTTTAAAATCTTCGACGCTTACGTTATTATTTATTGCTTCAGTACTGTCAATATTAAAAACTTTAGCAATACTTTCAATTTCACGAATACGGGATTGATTCAATTCTTCAGCTTTAGCATCTTCAATTGCTTTCAATTCTGCATTAATGTTATTTAGTTCTTTTTCAACTTCCATTTTACGACGAGCTTTATCAAGTGAGCGTTTAGCTTCTTCTAGTTCGCGTTCTTCTGGTAGTTCTTCTTTTTCTTCATCTTCTTTAGATTCAGATTCAATTTCACGCACTTCTGTTTCTTCAACTTCAACCGCTTTTTCTTCGGTTTCTACTGCTTCAACTTCTTCGCGTTCAACTTTATTTTCTTCGTCCATGACAATTTCCTTAAGTTGTTCACTATTTTTATTTATGCTTCGACCAACACCTACTTTATTGTCGGCAGGACAACTAACCATACTTAATTCATATGGTTCGATCTTAGTTACCATTAGATTATTACCTTCAAAATAATAATCACGAATGTTATAACCGAAAGATACTTTAGTTAGTACGCCTTCTTTTACTTGTTGATACTTCTGATCTGCAAATCCAGTAGCACTAAAACGGACGCTTGCACGTCCTACGCGGTCTGAATCAATTCGAGCATTCTCGACTACACCGATTAACCAATCCATATTGTGATTATATAGGAGTGGTGCACCTGTATTTAGTCGAGTAAGGTCTACGCTATCAGGAGTAGTAACAAGAATTTCATTGTAGATTTGTCCGTTGATTTCACGTTCTACGGGTTGCTCTGACATAAAGGCAATTTCTACTACGCGTGAATCATCATCAATAGAATTATTAATACTTTGAATATTAATTTCACGCGTCTGTTTCATCGCTTCCAGTTTTATTTGATTGCTCATCTATATTTACTTCCTTGTTTTGTTGTTTTTCCTTTTCAACCTGTAATAATACAACGGCCGGGTCACGACCGCGTCTCGGCAATAATTTCTGCCTTGCTCTTAAGACCATTTTGTAGCATAAGAATTTCGTATTGGGCATCTTTCAATGGGTCTAAACTGATTTTACGTTGACCGTAAATCTGTACTGATAATAGTTTGTCAAAATCACTAAAACGTAACCCTAATGAATCACCATTATTTAGTAATTCTAAACGCATCCATAACTTATAAAGTGGTTTTAATACTTTTACTTTTAGTTGGTTAGTACGTACTTGAAATGTATTTTGCTGAATCTTCTCACTCAAACGAGCGGCACTATAGGAAGCATTAGATGTATCACCTGTTAAAGTTTGCTTAGTAATACCTAATCCCATACTAATTAGGGTCATTTGTTGATCTACATATTCACTAATACCATCAGTTGCAGCACTAGGTTTTAGGTCTTTTACACGTTGACCTGGTTGTAGTTCGACAATTGCACCAGGTTCCATCACTTCAGTTTCGAAGAATTGAGTACCAGGAGTTGCATTAATATCGGTATCATCACTATTAGATACGTCATTTTCGATAAAGCCCATGAACGCCGAACCAATTTTCTTAGTAACTAATGAAGCCTCTAGGAAACTATCCAATTCTTTAAGCAAATCTTTAGTATGGATAATATCAGGTAGACCACGTTGCTGATTTGCAAACTGTGGTACGAAATAATGCAGTACTTCATCTGCTGGTACACGCTCTGGTAGTGCATAATCGTAAGTATAGTTTAATGGATTCTTATGCATGAAATAATATGCAATCGGTTTACCAAATTGATTAAATTCGATACCGATTACTAACATAACGACCATCATCAAAGAATTGATTATTATTAACTGGTACACGTACTGCTTCAATTAGTTCAATACGTAGTTGACCATTGATAGTATGAATACGTACAAAGGCTTCACCATTGATTGAGCGTTCTAATTCAAGTAAATTTTGGAAAGTACTGAAATCTAGTTCACCACGTACATCAAATACTTCGGGATTTTCAGACCATGCATAAAAACGTTCTTCAAGTTTTTGTGACATATCAATATTATCTTGCTCATTATCAAATAGATGTAAGTCTGGGCGTAGATATAGACCTTCACTACCTGCTACGGCATTCGCACTTTCGGTAAAATACTTTTTAGCAATTGGGTTATTAAGTGCCAAATCACGACTTTCGATCATCAGTGCTGGAAGCTGTTGGTTAATTACGGCATTAATATCTAAGCCAGTATATGATGCACCTAGACCTAAAGCACTACGTACTGCACTACTAGTACGGATAGCATTTAGTTCACGCTTCATAGTACCATTATTAATCAACTTATCACGTACCTGTACTGGTTTAGGTGGTGTAACCTTAATGGCTACCTCTTTATTTTTCTTAAATGGATTCCACATTATTTTCTACCTCGATTAAAAAAAGTTACAGACTTAATTGGATTATCCGGCGTTGCATTCTTCATTTTTGCTAGTTCGGCATTTGCACGTTTAATATAATTTGCACGCATTGCATATAACTGTGCAAGTGTTTCACTCATTAGTGATTTATTATTAATCGAAGTCTGATATACACCACCATTCTGTAGACGGGCATCAATTACATTATCAATATTTTTAATAATATCAATAATCTGGTTATAAGTACTCGCTGCTTCTAGTGGATCAATCACATTAAACTGTTTAACACTACGTGTCTTATCAGTAATAATAACTGTATACATTCCTTGAGGCCAGCTAGAAGTATCAATAGGTGAGTAAGGGAACGAATAATTATATTTGTTGCCCTTACTACTAATGATTTCAATAGATGAACCGTCACCGAAAGTAGGTACAATATTATCACCAATGTAGATATCTTGTGAAAAATCTACTTTGTTCTCTATTGTCATATATATTTCCTTAACGTTTGAAATAGTTCTTACCAGTACTCTTAGTTTGTACAAAACCAAACTTCTTACGTGCATGCACTGGTTGTTCTATATATTTATCTTCATCTATATTTACTTCTGAAGTATCTATATCTTTTTTATCTTCTATCTTTTTGCGTTGATTTGCATCATATATACGTAGTTCGGCAAATGGATTATTACCTAATGTACTTAAACGCCACTCAATTGCTACTAAAGCATACGCAAGACAATCTAACATTTCGTTACGGTCTAGATTGCTCTTACTCTTTTTCTCCCATACATAGCGACCACCTTTGAATACTCGTTTCTCACTGGTCAACTGAATGAAATAATCGTCGGGTAGATTACCACTGAAATAGATATTAGTACCGAATGATCCGGCTTCATCATGTATTGCCTGTTGTACTAACTTCATAATTGTATTTTTACTTTCACAACTATTAAGTATGATTAGTTCTTTACCACCAGCTTTACTTTTCTTGAATAACTCCTGTGTACCATTACCTTTAATTGGTCTTAGTAGTTTCTCGCCATATGCATTGTACTTATTACAGATACGATAGATTGTATGTGTAGCGTTACCGTTACCTGAGTCTATGAAGTTACCAAAATTACGTAATGGCTTACCTGATACAGTCTTGAATGGATACTTTAGATAACGTGCCAATTCTTCATATGCTGGTGATTCTACTTTAGTAGTATCTACGGCACTGAATATACGATGATCTAATACATAAACCTTCTTCTTATTGTCAGTAATACCTAATGTAGTAGTCTCGATCCTATCTAATTGTTGATCGCTGCCTGTGAAAATTCCGATAACATCATCAGGGATATTTTTAATATCAAAATCAAAATCTCTTAGGTTCTCTAAGATAGTTAAATCGATTTGTTTATTTGCTTCATCTTCATATGGTAAACCGTAATGATGTATTATAAAAAGTTTGAAGGTCAAAGTTTGCAAAGCTATCACTAAAATCCTGTACAATCTTTTCGATAGTAGTTAGTGGACTGTAAAGACGTGATATATGGAAGCCTGCATAGTCTGTTACTTCGGGGCGTGTCGCAATCCAACGACCATTAGCTACGGCAGTATGTCGTTGTGCTTCGGTGAATGGTTTATCACACTTAGGACAATGCAGTTTTGCACCCTTCGATACTGCAATCTTCTTACCGTTCTTAGGATCTACAGTCCAGGTGAATCGAACGTTAGCCCATACAATTTCATGTTCATGTTTACAGTGTGGACACGGTACAAAATACTTACGCTGATCACTCTTAGACCATTCAACCATTACGGGATCTGTTGGATGTACTGGCGTTGATGCACTCATTATCAGACTATCAGCAAACGATGCACCGACGCTGATTAGCCAGTGCAATCGGATCGCCCTCATCAGTTTCTACTGCTCCCGATATCTCATCGAGGAATAGATACTTTGTAGTGACACTACGTAGCGTAGCTGGTGCACCCAACGAGGCAAAGTAAATCATAGTACCATCCTTCATCTCGATCTGGTTCTGGTCGTTCACGGCGTTCTTATCGGTCTTGCGTGTCACTAAGTTTTCCAGTACTGGACACTGTTTGATACCTTGTTCAAATACACCCGTTTTATATTTCTTCTTCATCTCACCAGTGATTGAAGCATGTAACATATTTGATGGGTTATTATGCATCAGATAGTAAGATGCATATGTCAGTATTGAAGTCTTGAGGATCTGAGCACTAGAAACAAATACAGTTTTACGAATACTTGGATTTACAATTATATCGAGTGGTTCACGTTGGAAGGGAAACAAGCGTACAGGACTACCATTCATCGGACCTGACACGAATTTAATGTTCTCTTCGGTCCATTCACTTGGAAGGATCTTGCGAGGTGGAATTATCGCCTGATTCGCCTGACTGAATATCTTCGTTAGTTTCGTCTTTAAATCTTTCTTCATATTTGAAATCACCTAGTTCTAATAATTTATCATCTATATATTCTTGTAGTTTGTTTTTAATAGCCATGCCATCATCACCAACCTTTGATAGTTCCATATATGCCTGTACTGGTAGAGTACGGAATGATTGACGTATACGTGCACAATATGCAGCCAGTTCATCAGCTACTTCATTTACATAAACTACTTCACCAATGGTCAGTTTAGTTTCAATTTCTTGTTGGTCCGCACGGGCTTTAGTGAGTCGGATTTCTTCGCGTAGTTTTTCACTTTTCAGTGCTGGGTCACTCTTACGCAGTGGTGTAATTTTATTCTCAACTACCCACTTAAAAACATCGGCATCTGGTGCGGATAGGTCTAATCCTTCCGTTTGCCAACGACTAATAACAGACATGTCATATCCATATATCAGTACTAAATCTTTTAACATCATGATAGTTTTTACCTTTTAATTGTTTGTTAAACTTTGATTATTTTTTATATAAAAAAAAGAGATCGCGGCGGAAACTCGCTTTTTGGCCCCTTTTGCTGGAGAACCTAACGATAATCGTTATCATTTGCATTAATAGTTTAGTATACTAAATACACTACTAAACTCTGGTTTACCGCGTTTGGCTTACTAAACGATGAGCAAGTACAGGTACATGAAACGAATTATATATTGTTCCGTACTCAATTATTTCTAGCGATAATTCTATAAGCTGTCGTGCCGTATTCCTTTCATAACCATTAAAGGTAGCGGCATCGTGAATAGTTTTACCTATCTTAATTTTATTATTATGATAGTTATATGTAATGTACTTATGTTTCAGTACAAAATAGTCCTTACCAATATGAATATCGATATAGTGCGGGGAGTTAATGCGGATGTGTATATCTATAATATCATCATAGTCATGGCGACTATATTCATATCCTCTTAAACCATTACTATCAATTACAGTTGTACCGTTTAACGAATTGCATTACTACTTCGATCATAAGTTCACCTCATATTTATTGTACTATCCAGGAAGGATTTTATTATAGAAGGATGTAACGATGGGGGGAAGTTGGTTAGATATTGTGGAAGTACTTTAATCAGTTCGGTATCAATACTTTTTATTGTATCTTCATTGAATGATTCACCGCATTACAAATACCTTATCATCAGTTACCATAATACATAATCTTTTATACATATATCTTTCTAACATTGTTTATCCTTATATGAAGCGTCGTTGTGACGCTTCATTAATTATTATCATTTATACAACTTTGTATGATTTAGTTACATACTCTTTAAAATCTTGCTCATCGGCATTTTTGGGGAATTCCTTCTTATACTCGGCGTAGTATTCCTGTGCTTTAGAATTCATTTTACCTTTTGTATTTAGGTGAAATTCTTTACCATTCCATTTAGCATTGATGGGGTAAGTAGTGCGGTACTCTTCGCTATAGGCTCGTAAAAACTCGTCTACGTCTGCCAGTTCGGGATTCTTTTTAATCAACTGTTGATAAACTGTATCCTTTAGTAAGGCTGCTGGTAACTTCTTGTTGATCACATTGTAGCGGCGGCGTTCATCGTTCTTTGCATCGACAATAACAACTTCGAAGATCCTATTACCGTTCGGCTTAAGCTGTTTTGTCTTAGGTGCTGGTACTGTTGTATCTGCCTGTAATGTAGCTAACAGTTCTTCTACACTATCAAAAGTAGTAGATTCTTTTAATGCCGATTCTAAGAGCTTCTGTGCTTCTTTAATTCTTTCGGAATGAATGGTAGATATATACTCTTTTATATCTTCCAGGCGGCTTATCAGTATATCTACGTCTTTTTCTGTGACTTTTGCCAGTGCATTGCGTCCGGCAGCATCGGCGGTTAACATTCCGATATGAAAGTCATCATGTAACACTGTCGAGATCATTTTCGATGTAATGCTTCTAATGCTTGACATAGTACAGCCTCGTTTGGTTTAAGTAACAATTGTGCACAATCTGTTAGCTTCGTTAGGTTTTCAGGTGAAATATCCTTTATAGCATGGATCATATCAGCACTTAACCCAAATTTACCTACTAACATCTCGCTTGGTAATTTTCTAACTATATCAATATATAGTACATTTAGTAAATGCAAATTATCTTTCATAGATTAATACTAATACGTTTCCTGGTAATTAAGGAAAGCAACGCCTCATTATATGTAGAATGCCATGTCTTACCGTCACTGAAAGGTTTATTAACATGGCGGGGATGTTTAGACATAGTGACCGCACCAACTTTGCAGTTGCGGTCATCATAGACTTCGGTTATCAAACCACCTGAGATACAAACAAGATGCATAGTAAGAGAACCACCATTAGATAAAAGTACTGAGATTCTTTTCTACAGTATTGATTTCAATTTCCTTATTATAACCACACTAATAACAAAATAACAGGCGTGATGATTACGGCAAAAATCAAATCAAGTAGAGTTGGAATATCATTAAAAATCATAATGATTTCTCCTTTAAAAAATCGATAATCTCACCTTCACTAATGAAAATCTCACCATTGAGATCGAACCGAAAGGTTTTGTCTTGTAGCATAAAAAATGTAAAAGTACTGGTAAGTGATTTGAAAGCTACCGATACTTGATCATTATCCTTATCATAAATCTCTAGTACATTAAAATTCAGTTTCGATGCTTCAACTATGAGATTAGTAGATATACCTTCAAACATTGTCGATACTCCCTACAATTAGATACAGTGTGATAAGAACTACTAATAGTACATGTTCTTTAGTGATAGTGAATGTCATAGTGTTAACTCCTGTGTCGTGATAACACTGTTTATACTATGATCGATAGTTACTACCGTCAATGTGCATTAGTAAAATATTTTAGTTGTAGTTTTACAGTACCTGTACTATAGTAAGTGTAACAAAGCGAGATACTACTAAGGATTGAAAAAATGAATACAGTAACTTATGAAGTACGTGGTAACATCACCGACATTATCGTAAACGGTCAGTACGTTGGTGCAGTAGTAAAAGGTGACGATAACAAGTACCGTACAGTACATAAGAACAATGCTACATCTGGTACATTTACGGCGTTTCACTTTGCGGCATACCATGTAGAAAAAGCAGTACAATAATAATGGGGGATTTATCCCCCTTTTTTAATTATTTTCAGATAATAAAAAGCCCGCTATATGCGGGCTTCACTTATCAGTAGTCAGCTAAACAGTTGTTACCAGGTCGGCGATACTTATGATCCAGTTCACTACACCATTGACCAGTCATTGGTAGTTGCTCACTATCATTAACTAACTTACCATTACCATCATAGATAATCTCTTGTGGGATGACTCCACTGTTAGGCTCATTAGTATTAGCGAATGCATTACTACAAAGTAAGATTGCTACTACGGCGATTAATTTTTTCATATATTACCTCAATAATTCATTTAAGCGTGATTTTAGTTTAAGGCGTTCGAAATGCTCTATGATTTCGTACAACCATTGTGAGTAGTCATCTTGACAGATGGGATGACTCTCAATTGCTGGTACATCTTCAAGTCTTGTAGTGTAAGTGATTGTATACTCAAAACCATTCCACATTACTAATACATATGGTTCATCGCCTTCACCCCCTTCACTAGTACTAACAGTATCACCATCCATTAGTACACCGCAAGGTTTATTTACACTATCACTTAATACTAACGTTAGCCCGTTAGTCATTTCCAGTAGTTCTTTTTTAGTCATTATCTCTTTTGCCTTCTATATCAATAGTTTCTATAATGTATTTGATTGTTTCGAATGGGTATAAACCGTTCAAGTACTGCCAAAATTTGTAGGTCATAATCACTAAGATTGGTTACATAGTAGAGATAACCCATCTTAGTTTTAAAGTATTCGATATTGTTCATAGTGTCTGTAGTACATGCAGGATCTCTTCATCACTTAGAAAGCACTGTATCAACGCCTCGATAGTAATGAAGTGATGCGGTTTAATCTGACAGTATTTATGATAAAGTTGTTTTAATTCATTGATTAGGCTTTCTGGTGATGTATGTTGATACAAATCACAGATTTCGAGTCCATCATTAGTGATACGAATACCGTTATAGTGTAGATACACTTCATTACCCCATTTAGTACCATTACCTGTACTATCATAGAAGAATGCAACCTTAAGGCCGTTGTACTTGCCCGTATTGTGTATTATTTGTTTAAATCCGGTTTCCGCTTCTTATTTTCATTTTTTATCCTTAATAATTTTATATTTCAGTACATCATTATAGTTATAAACTTCCAGTTCATAGGGATAGTTATCAGTACACCAGAATTGTATTGCATTGATGTACCCCCATTCGTGATATTGTAGATAGTTATAGTACGGCGTGATGATTGTAGAACCGTCTTTGTGTCTGAGTTTAACTATATATTCCATGTTTATTTATCCAAATTCGTAGAAATAGGCGTTATTTGAAATTTCTATAGGGTAAACCCCTTGCCCGTTTTTATGTGCATATTCATTCACTAAATGCATATATAATGGGGTATTATATTCACTTTATTGACTTAAAATGCATAGATATGCACGTTTTTTATCGAAATTCATTTTTATAAAAGAAAAGGCGTCCAATGGACACCTATTTGTTTGAGCGGTGAAAGAGAATCGCTGGGATAGTATAGTGTAATGTGATCCGCTATGTGCTTATTTATGCTTTCTAAAATGTGTGATTTTTCTGTGTAGCAGCGACGCATCTCTAGTCTATTATATAAGAACGATAGATAAAAGATGCGTCGTCGCTAGTACACTAACAACATCTTAGTGCTTTGAATTTACGTTGAAAATCGACATCGAGTTTACTCATCGGTTCCACTTCAATTTCTTCTTTTTGTAACGCATCTTTTATTTATTATATAAGATCTATAGATACGACTTGCGTTACAACTTTATCAAAAGAGATGCGTTTGAATGTCAAACCAGTTAGACTCAATGCTTCGATTGGGTAACCACGACTAACATCACTATTAACACGACTTGTTGTAGACTTACCCAATTTGATGTATTGATTGAGTACATCACGTACTTTCTTAGTCTTGACTTTCACAATCAGCGACGCATCTTTAGTTATATTATTAAGATCATTAACTACGACTTGCGTCGCTGCATTTGATTTTTAAAATAATTAGAATTCTTCATCATAAATGTTTATAGACTTCATAATATAATCTATTTCCTCATCAGTTAAGCAACATTCTACGAGTGATTCTAGTATCATCACTTCGTAATCTGTCATCTGATTATATTTATCATAGATTAACTTCATTTCTTCGATCACATCGGCATACATACTTTCAAAGGTAGTATCATACCCTACATTACCTTTATGTATGCGTATATGTTGATAATAAACTACTGTATCGTCATTACCGAATAGTGATATCATTAGTCCATTATCATATTTGATTTGAGTAAATAGATGTGTTTTTTTTGATTTTCATTTTTTTGTTTCTCCTGTTTAGTACAAGAGTATTTAGTACTGGACCATTAAAAACACCCTATAATGATATCATATAAATGAAATAATCATCTACCAGTAGTTTTTGGAATTTTGAATACTCATCCATTCCTTTTAATTCTTGATACTCATAGCTACGTAGTGGTGTAGGCAATGAGTGAAGCCATGATAGGCTAATACAGTTCGGTACAGATTCTACTTCATATAGATAGAATGTATTCTTGATGCGGCGTTTATATATCATTTCATTTCTCCACGAAAAAAGGCGTCCAATTGACACCTATTTGTTTGAGCGAGCGAAGAGATTCGAACTCTCATTCTTCAGGTCGGAAGTCTGAAGATGTTACCGTAACCGCTCGCTGAGTATTAACTGAATTACATATCTATTTATCATTCTATTTTAACGTTATTAATCAGTGATAATGTGTATCCCTGTTCTCGAAGAACAAGGATACTGTTTGATATTTCAATAATTAGTACCGTCATAATCAACTATTACACTTTCACATAATATATTAGTACCATTCCATTGATCACGATATATTGATGTATCTACTCCTACACCAGGTTGCATTACGATTCCAGTTTCATTAGTAAATTTGTATAGCTTACTATTTATTGTGCTTTCTCGTTGATAACATGTATTACCAGAATATTTAAATCCTGCCGATGTTTGGGGAATCAACCAAACGCCTTTACTTGAATAACATGATGCAGCATCTATTATACTGTACTCAAACTCACTACCCGTATAACGTCCTGAAACGCTAGATGACGTTTTAATTTTACCAAATGGTGGATTACCATAAGCTACTTTATAATTTCGTTGTGGAGTGTATGATAGAGCATCAGTACAGATCCATTCGGCTTGCGGTAGTAGCCTCTTCCCGATCATTGCGTAATCTTCATTCAGTTCTATACAAGTAATGTGTTTTGGTTTATTGCGTATGTACTGACAGTATGACAATCTTCCGTATACCTGCACATAGTTCAATGCAACTGGTAGTACAACCTGCATCTAAAATAAAATCGTATGCTAAACCACGGGGAGTAAAGAAAGCACCAGTAATACCAACACCATCACCTTTATAGTTTTCGAATATGAATTCAATTTCATCATGTGATAGCGTTTTGTCACTGTGCACTAAATCCATTACCTTGCTGTGTTGTATAGATTCTTTTTTTGTTATTTTTGCCATAATGAATTCCTTTCTGTATGCGTCTGTAACGCGTTTATTGTGCAACCTCTATAGTAGTTTTGTTCTATATCATATAGTACATCTATGATAGTGAAAGCTATGTGTATAAAATCTTCAGTACTGTATTCTTTCATATCACGTATCGTATATATAATTTGGTTCAATCTATTGATTTCTTTAGTAATTGTAATGAAGTACCTTATATCTGGACAATCCATCTGAGGTACTATACGGCGATTAGGTACATCACCCACTAATGTGATTGCACCATATGGAAGAACAATTTTATACCCCATACATTTTCCTTTATCGTTATGTGTGGGGTATTTATTTTAGAAAATCCTGTCAAAGTTATAGCGGGATAGTTCGGCAATAAACCAGTTTTCATAGTGAGCGGGATAGCATTCGGTATTACCATCTGGCATTACTTCTTTCGTTAGATTTGCACAATAATCTCTGTTTTGTTTATGTATCTTAGTTTCAATTGCACGGTATCCAGTATTTTTATTGTACTGCTTGTAAAGTTGCCAGTCTTCGAATTCAAACTGTGTATTATGATTAATCAATTCATTACAACGGCGTACCATATCATTAGTATAGCCTAGTTTGATAAATGTATTACCTGTGGCGATGTGACGTATTTTTGTGATATAGATAAATTGTTCCATTTTAATATTCATTATAGTGTAGTTGGAGTTTTTACAACATCAGACATACGTTTTTCATTGTCGTCTAAAGATTTCAGTACATATACGAGATTCTCATAGTGGCTGTACTTTGTATCGTTTAGTTGTTTTACTTCTTTAATGATGTTTTTTAGTTCTGTTTCTGTCATTTTAGATTTCCTTATGATTTTAAGTAAAATGATAATAACTCTCATGTCACACAAAAAACATATCATTTTCTATATATATAATACTTTTTTGTGTGACAAACTCATATCTCGGCAGTTTCAAGATTTGGAGTAAATGATAATAACTCTCATGTCACACAAAAAACATATCATTTTCTATATATATAATACTTTTTTGTGTGACAAACTCATCCAGTTACGCCCTTAGTGCTGCAAAACGAGCTTTCAGTACTGAAATATTTTCCTGTGCTTTCTCTTTCTCTGGTTCGGTAACTTCTGGAACATCGATAGAGAAGCCAGTAAGATTGGTATACTTCACTGGATAGGCATTGTAACGATCTGTTTTACGAATCTGCATCAATGCCTTGATCATTTGACTACTGTCATTGTTGATGCGTCTCTGTATACGATCACCCAATGTAATATGCTTGTTGATTACACGTACTTCACAATTCGTCTTAACCTGCAAGCGTCCACCTTTCCATTCAACTAATTTAGACCACTCGCCGTTACTTCTCATTGCCGATTCATTACCACAAAAGAATTCTTTCAATGTTTGAGTTAGTACCATGTTTGCCATGATATATGTATCTACTGGTGTTAGTTCATCATTTGGGCACTCTGTAGCGATATAGTACAGCAATTGATTACGTACACCGCCATCAATATCAACATAGTGATAATCGGACCAAATCTTATTGATGAAATCTTTATCAGTACTCACACCATCAACTACTAATGCAATCTGTTCTTCCTTTAGTCCTTTCTTGATTAGTTTATTGATACTATCTACTACATAATCATATTCTTCATCGCCAGTATGTTCAAAAACATTAGTTTTGAAACTATCTTTAATTGATTGAATACGTTCATAGCGTTCAACTGCACGGCGTTCTTTCGATGCCTTTTTACCTTCTTTGATGATCTCTGCCATCTTCTGATCCCCATCTACATAACGTACTGGATTAGTACAGAAATCTAGATTCATCATTTTATCTTCAAATAGTACTGGATCATTTTGTATCTGTTGTTTACGTGCATGATAGTATTTTGCATCAACTGCCACTAAATCTACATGGAAACTATTAGATTCTTTATTGAAACGGATATAGCTACCTTTAGCTTCATCATGATATGTAGTACGTAGGTAATCACGAAAATGATCATCATGGGACTCACTGTTATAGAATGCATTTAGTGTATCACAAAAACTACTAACACCTTCAGTAAAAGAAACTACATCAAAATCGGCAATCTCTTTAACTGGTGAATTTGGTATAAAGTAGTGAACATGTTTTACACCAGACACTTCACGGAAGCGGTTAGCGAATTGTTCAATCACATCTGGATCGGTATGCCCGTAAATGATTACATCAACTTCATCAACTTTATCTTCGATACTCAAGCCTTCACGAATCGAGTTTGTACCAAAAATAATATCCCACTTATTACCCATCAAACGAGATGCATATAATTCTAATACATCTTCATTTGCTTTCTCATCGGCATTCACTACTAAAGCACGTTCGCCATAGCGTGATGCTAACTGATCACATAACTCTTTCTCATTAAGTAGTACCAGTGTTTTGCGTTTGCCTCTACGAGCCTGTATAAACGCTTCTAACGCAGCTAAACCATTTTTGGTATAAACGTATGTATCTATAAGTTTAGTAGCTTGCTGAGGCTTATAGATACTGTACGATCGGTCTATGGGGAAGCTCGTAATAAAATTTGGATCAATTGTACCTGACATAACAACAACCGACTTGAAATATTTGAAAATCTCAATCAATTCACGAATTGCACCAGGTTTATAATTGAAGTCCATATATAGACCATGACTTTCATCAACTACCAAAGTACAAAGTGCGTATTTCATCGGATCGGCTTTTACCTTTGCCACCATCGCTTGCCATGTAAAAATATTAGTTGCCCCTTTGTCAATCTCGGATTGCTTGATACTGATAAGTGGTGCCGTAATATACACATTTGGCTTATTAACAAAGTACGTAGTTTTACCTACGCCAACGGACGCCGCCAATAAAGTTACACCAGATTTAAAATCTAAGTGTTTCTCAACTTTGTTTAAACGTTCGGTACTACTTAGTGTAAATGACTTATCAAATTTTTTCATCTTCTCTATTCCTTGAAAATAATGTACTAATTCCTTCAGTACATCACTATACTTTTTACGATAGTATCAAACGTTATTTCTATTAACCAAGCATTACAAATTTGTTTATAATGTATTGTACTGCTTCTGCCGTAGTTTTTGCTTTACCTTCGGCGATCAATTTTGCGATTGCATTGTGTTGTACTTCATTAATTCGTGCTGTAATTTTGTATTCTTTTTTCATAATTTGTCTTCCTTTTATTTGTCGTCTTTTTTTACCTTATTTTCTCCAAAAGATACCCCCTAATGTCAAAGGGGGTAATATCAAGGAGAATATAAATTAAGTACAATAAACATTATATTACATGTTTTCGTTTTGTCCCATAATGATTTCTTTTTACATATTTATTTATCATTTCCGATTGACAAAGCACTGCTATTAGAGTGTTTTTTAGAATAAATGGCACTTTTTGTTAAAGATATCAGTACTAATACAAGATATATCAGAAACATTAAAAACAATACTTTTATGAATCCAGTTACCATTATAATCATACCAATCAATAATACTGTCAAAGTAATAAACCAATCTTTCATAATAGTTTCCTTATAATTATTTTTATAAAAGTATTTATCATAAAGACAAAAAAAGCCCCCATAACCAGGGGCCATTAATTTACTTTAGATTGTCCAAAAAACTTTTCCAGTATTCCCATGCGTCACTATCTGGATTACCAGAAACAGTACCATCCATATTAAGACTACTAACAGATCTTAGAGTAGTTGTTAATGTATTCGTGCCACCAGTACCAGTACGTTTTATATTTACATCGATAATGACCAGGTGGCTTATTACATCGGTCCAGTACTTGATAGTACAGTATATGGTGTACTTAGACTTGCTCACATCTTCCCGTACTATGTTTATGTGCTGTATTAGCTTCTTAATGCGGTTGTTTAGTTCGATGCGATAGTTAGTATCTAAATCTAACTTATCATCATCAAAGGTTAGCTGTATATCCTTCGGTACGTCTACTGATTTTAGGCGTATAGTCAATTCTTCCTGTTCGCGGTTCATGATCTCTAATTCATCCAGTATCGCAAACTTTTCATGCCTACTAGCTTTATTAAGACGTTCACGAAAGGCGGCAATATCCCTTTCATTCTGAATCCATTGATCGCGTAGCGTTAGTACGTTCTTATCTTCATGTTTATATACTTCACTAAAATCTAAACCACGAATTGCCGTTAGTAATGGGCGTTCTAATGCAAAATAAGAAATACTACGAGCGGAACACGTTTTATTAGTACGCTTCCCTAAACAGACTGTAAAAAGGTTTCCATGACTGTTACGTTTAACAATAATAGATTGATTGCATACTGGACACCGTGACATACCACTAAAAATATTAAGCATATTCTTTTGATGAGTATTGCCTTTTTTATTAGTAGCGGCCTTTAGTGCCTGTACACGGTCATATAGTTCTTTATCTACTATTGGTGGATAACGTGCATCATCGGCAACTCGTTTATCACTAAGTGCACGTAATACCGTTACTAGTGTCCACGCCTTACCATTATCTGTATTACCATATGTACGTACAATATGGGCCGCACCAATACCATTAATATAATCATTATACATACGCTGGATCGCCTTTGCCGTTTCATTGGGGCGGTACTGTTTAATACCGTCTATTTCTACTACGTCAAACCATCGAGGCCGCACTTTTGATACTTTCCCGTAGCGGTTGGCGTGTGACTTCTGCATCATTATACTTTTGCGTTTTGACTCCCCGTTACTACGGTTAATAGTCATTGTCAGTACTGTAATTGATTCTGGAATATAACGGGAATATGTCATACCAGTTTCAATTTCAATAATAGTAGTACCACGGTTAATTAATCCCGACAAAATTTCTACAGCTTTGTAGGGGTCTAAACGAGTTAGACGATCTATCGATTCTGTGATCAATACGGAATCTGGTAACACTCCATCCATAACCATCTTTCGGTACTGCCCTAACTTGGTTTTTTCATTCCAGTTCTTCCCACGGAACGCCGATTTACCTTCTGCAACCATCTGTGTAACGTTGTCAACATCCAGTGTAAAGGGGAGACGATGATCTAAGACCACATACTGTAAAAACTGGTTAATCGTGTTGATTTGCCTCTGAATACCAAAACCATCAATTTGCTTGAGCGTCGAGATCCTTGCATAACACCATACGGGAACTTTCATTTACTTACCTCCATTAACTGTGGTGTACATCATATCACAACTGTTCATTGCTGCTGATGGGGCCGCAGTGGCGTTCGCGTCTCGATCGTGAAGCCAGCCTGCTGGGTCACAGTGGTTGCCGTATTGGCGGTAACGATCTGGATATCGCGCTGGCGTTTAAAAACCTGATGCCGTTATTGGGTATGGGTGGCGAAACCGAAAAAGGCATCGCCCTGCCGATTCTGCCGTGGTGGAATGCGGTTGCCATCAACGACGTACCTGCGCAGAGTGATTTCTACAGTAGTGCCAACGGTCGTCTGCTTAACGATCTGGTACGCGATGCCCGCGAACCGGAAAAAGTGGCCCTGCTACAGAAAGTCTGGCGTCAGCGTTTAAGCTATCGCCTGGTGCGTAGCGCAGAAGAGTGCAAAATTGCTCTTTCAAGCGTAGCGGAAACCCGCGCCTCACTGCCGTTTATCAGCGATGAACTGGCTACGCTGATTAGCCAGCAAGGGCTGGAAAGCGCCCTCAGCCAGCCACTGGCGCGGATTCTGGAACAGGTGCAACTGGCCCTGGATAACGCCCAGGAAAAACCGGACGTTATCTACCTGACCGGCGGTAGCGCCCGTTCGCCGCTGATTAAAAAAGCGCTGGCAGAACAGTTGCCGGGCATTCCAATTGCAGGCGGCGATGACTTTGGCTCCGTCACCGCCGGGCTGGCACGCTGGGCGGAAGTGGTGTTTCGTTAATTGAAAAATGGCTCAGCAGCGGCTTAAATCTGCCTGCGCCTGAGCCAGTTTTTCTGCCGCCTGACGTAACGGTTCCATCAACGGCATGGTCCGTGCTGGCGCATGAAGGCGGAATCGCTGCAACTCTGTCGCGCCGACTGTCAACGCCGATTCCAGCCGATGTCGTTTGGCGGCCATTTTTGCCATTACCGCTTGTCTGTCTGCAGGCGTTATCGCTTCATTCGGCCTGAACACAAAACGGCGTTCACAGCTCGCTTTCCAGTCGATGACCGCCTGGGTCAGATGATCACCAAACCCTTTAACTTGCTTAACCCCACGACGGGTAACATCCGCTGCTGTTTCAATACCAAAAGACCGTAACGCCGCTTTACGCGCAGGGCCAACGCCGGGAATAGAGGCAGCATCAATAAAAAATCCCTCCAGAAACTTCTGCTTCTGCCGTTCCCTTGCAGTGTCGTGAAGTGCTGCCAGAGCACGTTTTTCTTCTTCCGGTAACCCGAGAATTTCGTCCTTCATTTTTTCGAGCATCGTCCGTTTGGCGATAAAACCTTCCAGCCCGCCCAACTGTTGGCTCTGGCTGACTAAATGGTCATAGTCCATTTTCGCGCGATTAAATGCCTCACGGCGTTGCTGAACTTCTGCTTTGTACGCTTTGCTTGTCAGACTGCCAATAATCCAGATAGCCGCCAGCACAGGAACCAAAATAATATAACTCGGTTCTGCCTGAAGGCCGCAAAGCAACAGCGATAACGCTGACAGTGCGATCTCAATCAGAATGATGTATTCGCGCCGTAACAGGCCTAAAGGAAGCGGCCTGCCAGTCGGTTGGAAATGATCGGGTAATGGCAGTTGCAATGCTGGCGGCGCTACTGACGCCATCACCATCGCCCAGACTTTCGCCAGCACAAAATCACCGCCGGTGGTAATGACCTCTTCGCCGAGATCAATAAAATAGATAACGCCTTGATTATCCAGCGTACACCACGGGCAGTCGGTCAAATGAGCGGGATAAACATGCATTGCCGAAACGGTACATTTCTTTAACTGTTGGCGTAGAGAGTCCAGTGCCGCTACCCACGCTTTAGCCGTCGGACGCCCCGTTGCCACGCCACTTTCCGTGAATGCCTGCTGAAACATGGCTTCAACATCGCCCGGTAACATCGACAGCGGAATAGATCGTGGCGGCGGTTTTAAACCACGTCGCTGATTATCTGACGCGTAGGCATAACGGAAATGGGCAATATCCGTCTCCAGCGCATTACCCGCATCAGAGATAAGCGGCACACCAGAATAAGGATGCCGCCCACCAAACAAGACGTGAAAAATCAGCAACGCAAGGCCAAAATTATCGTGATTCGCGGTACGTTCAAAACCGACAAATGATGGCAAGGTTTGTAGCTCTGGCGGCGTAAAATGCGACACGCCGACTTCGCATAAATGCAGTGTGCCATTGGCGTTAATCTGAAAGGAGTCACTATCGATCAACACCACTTTGCTGTCGCGACCTACCATAAAGCTGTTCTGGTTTACGTCCCCCACGACGTGCCCGTGCTCGTGAACCGTAGCAAAAGATGAAGCAATATTGCGCGCAACATAGAGTAGAAAATCCCACGCACAATGAGGGTAACTCTGGCGACGATGTGCCGGGCTATAGATCATATGAATCGGTTCTTTACCAGAAACTTTTGGCATCATAAAACCGATAACTTTTCCGTCTCGTCCACCGTGAAGCGTTGCCTGCGGCCAGGCGACATAATTCAACAACTGCGCGTCAGCTGTCGCAGCCATAAAGGCAAGTTTGTCCTGTTTTAAGGCGGGTGGCGGCGTGTGATAAATCTTGGCGACGCTATCGACAAACTCATTGATATCATAAACCGCGCCTTCGCCACCTTTGCCCAGTTCACGGCCTGGCGTAACGCACTCACCAGTAGCAGTATATAAAGTGGGTTTCATGGTAACCACAGCGCCAGTGCCAACGTTTTATCATCATCGGTACGCTCGTTTACCGCCGGGCTGGACAAAAACTGCTTTAACAATTCAGGTAATAAATCGAGCTGTTCCTGCGTTGCTGCCGCCAGTCCATTGAAAAAAGGGGTAAAGAAAGGCACATGCGGAGAATTATCCAACATATTTAACGCCAGTCGCTGGATACCATCCGTAAATGCTGCAACTTTATGCACACGCTCAGTGCTGGTGAAAGTTTCCAGTCTGGAAACGGCATCTTCATCGGTAATGAAATGCGTCATATTGGCATATTCACCCACCATCGGCGTAAGCGGTAATTGCAGACCGTGACCAAAATCCACCACTACACCGCCGTCGCCAATTTGCATAATCAATGTGCCGTTAGCCGATGAAATCAATCCCAGAAACGTGCAGGCAAAATCGCGAACTGCTAATGCTTTGGCTTCTGCCTCGGCAAAAAGTCGTTGACGAATGGTCAGTACCATATTTGTGGCGAGGACATCATTAAGCCCCAATTCACCGTCCTGTACTTTTTGCACCATAAACGTCATCGCTTCATTGACGGCGAGCTTCGCGCCTTCTCCTCCCTGCGAAACGCTACCTGCGCCATCAGCAAGGAACATCACCAGTAATGGCTGCTGGTCATTTAGCCAGGCAACCTGCATCTGGCAGGCATCCTGACAAGGTAAATCAGCGCTAATGTGCGACGTTCCAACAGCGGATGCATAAACCAGACGCCAGCTCACACTGACGTCCAGCCTTTTGGCGCTTCCAGCACAACTTCCGTTCCCGGCGTGGAGCGGGAAACCGAACGCAGCGAACTGGATAACCAGCTAAACAGTTCACGGAATTGTAA
>OJJY01000023.1_pt1 | contig 88016 bp, 76 predicted proteins | sample 1596421 | NCBI WGS metagenome assembly OJJY01 (sample SAMEA4350151, study PRJEB24818) | metagenome | biome: human; feature: gut; material: faeces | place: Denmark | collected 2013-09 | reverse complement strand
TCACCTACATCGGCGTGATTGTCTTTGTCGGATTGACGGCGTATGACACCCAGAAACTGAAAAATATGGGTGAGCAGATAGATACCCGCGACACGTCGAACCTGCGCAAATATTCCATTCTTGGCGCATTAACGCTGTATCTCGATTTCATCAACCTGTTCCTGATGTTGCTGCGGATCTTCGGCAACCGCCGTTAAATTCTCTTCTTCCTGCTGATCCCGGCCTGGTGCCGGGATTTTTTCGGATTATATAAAGGCTGTTTCGCTCATTTTCATGAGAACTCAGTCGCTGCAAATGCCACACTATCCGTATGCGTCAATTCAGGGATAGATAACTCATTTGAACCGTCAATTCGCTGTCACTTACTTGCCCGGAAAAAACCGGCCCCTCAAAGGGTGGCTGGTAGCTGGCGGGATAAAACACTATTGCGATTTTATTCGCTTGTTTCGGTTTCCTGCCATGAACGCTCTTGTGCTTGTCTGGCCCAGGCATTCACGGTGCAGGTAATGGACGCATATTGAAGAAATAAAATTATGAAAGTGATAAAGATAATTATTGCGATTACAGGTGTTATGATTATGGTGATGGCACATGACCTCGGTCACGAGATATATACGTCATATTTCAGGCCGTCAAGTCACGGAGTTGGTTTGGGATTTATCCGCTTTTATATGCTTTTTGTTCTCCTCCCCGTGGTATACCTGACGCCATTTATAGCAAATAAGTACACGCACACACTATCTTGTATTGCAATATTATATTTATTGTTTTCGTGGGGCGGTTTGCATCCATTGCGAGTTATTTTAATGATTTTATCATTCATGCTATCGTATATGTCGGTGTTATTTTTAAAGAAAATTGATGCAAAAAGGAAATGAAATTCCAGATATATTTAAAAATATTTATGATATTAAACAAGAGCGGTTTTTATGTCATTAGTTTGCACAATAGAAAATAAATATGTTGATAAATTTATGGCTATTCTGCTTTTAGGGGTTTTACACTCGCTGGAAAGGGGAGCAGTAACCATAGATGAATCTGAATTACTTGTTTTCTGTCCTTTTTTTGCCCGTACTCTACGGAGGAAAGGTTGTGATAAAGAATTACTAGATATAATTTATCATGGTTGTGAGCTTGAAGATATTGAATCGCTGATCCCTGAAAGGCTCGAGACTGTCATACAAGAACTAATTCTCCAAACAACCGATTTGATCTATACAAAAAGAGATGATTATCCCTTAAGTGATGAAATGGAAAACGTGGTTTCCTTTGAATTTAGCAATAATAAGGATTTGTAGAATGTTTAAAGATAAAACTGTCGCAGCAGAAATTAGTGCATTAATGCTTGAGATTGGTGCGAAATTAGATAATTCCGTTTCACTTGTTCAGCAAACTTGCGATGAATCTGAGCTTGATACTTATCGTTCCGCCATCGGTGAAATAATGGGGCGCATGCTAATCGACATCATGAACCCCATCTATAAACAGCATCCCGAACTTAAACCAAAAGAACTTAACTGAACTTCACATCGCCGCTTCATTTTTCGCCCGCAGCTTCTTCGCCTGGCTTTCCAGCAACAGGTAACAGATCAGCGCCAGCAGCAGCGGGATAAAGTAATACAGCACACGGTAAGCGAGTAGGGCGGCGATAATTGTGCCCTTGGATGTATGCTCCCCAGCCAGTAGTGCGATAAACACCGCTTCCAGCACACCAATCCCCGCCGGAATATGCACGATGACACCAGCAATACTACTAACCAGCAACACGCCCAGTACAAAGAAATAGTTCACGCTTTGACCAAGTAACAGCCAGATTATCGCTCCCATTACCATCCAGTTAACGCTGGAAATCAGCATCTGGGCGAGGGCGAATTTCCACGAAGGCAGCACCAGCTTTTGCCCTTTGATGGTCATATGGCGGTGCTTCGCGAAAGCGCAAAACCACAAATAAACCGCAATAATCATCAGTAAGCCAATGCCGAGAATGCGCAGCGTGGTTTGATCGACATACCAGTGGTCCGGCAACTCCACCACGCCTGCGGTAAAGATAATCCCTGCCAGTAAAATATAGCCCAGCCAGTTGGTGGTAATACTGAGCGAGAAAATCCGCGTAATAGTGCTGCCCGGTAACCCTAGTCGGGAGTACAAACGATAGCGCATACCAATGCCGCCGACCCAGGTACTGAGCGTCAGGTTGAAGGCGTAGCAGATAAACGACACCAGCATCACCTGGCGCTTCGCCAGTTTGTGACCGCAGTAAAAGCGGGCGAGCAGGTCATAGCAGCCGTAAATCAGATAGCTGACGACCACCAGCCCGACCGCACTAAGCAGCGCAACGCGATTGTAGTCGCGGATGACCTTCCAGACCTCTTCCCAGTCCACTTTTTTGGCGTAGACCACCAGCAACACAATCACCGCGATAAAAAACAGCCAGGTGAGGATCTTCTTTGCTAAGCGCCAACGCGGGTGTGATTTACTCATCAGGGTTTTACCCCCGTGTTTTCAGTATCTACCCGATCCTGCGTTTCCATTGTCGGTTGTGCGGGGGGATCAACCTGCGCCAGACGTGGTGTGTGTGCCGGAAGCCAGCCAACCAGCGCCGGGAAGTGGCGTAAAAAGTGGAACGCCAGCACGCTTTTGGTCAGGTTCCACCAGGTGCGTTTCGGCAGCATGGTCTCATCGACCTGCTTACAATCTACGGCAATAATGCCGTTCAGATTATCGCGCAGCGTCTGGTTAAAATGACGATCGTGGATGATGACATTTGCTTCGAGATTCAGTGACAAACTGAGCGGATCGAGATTACTGGACCCTACTGTCGCCCAGTGATCGTCCATCAATGCCACTTTGCCGTGGAGCGGGCGGCGGCGGTACTCAAAAACCTGAACGCCACCTTTAACCAGATAGTTATACAGCAAGCGCGCGCCGACTCTGACAATCGGCATATCCGGTTCGCCCTGAATGATCAGTTTGATCCGCACCCCGCGCCGTGCCGCTTTACGCAAGGCGTGTAAAAATCGATAGCCGGGGAAGAAGTAGGCGTTGGCGATAATGACTTCTCGCCGTGCCTGAGTGAGCATTTTCAGATAGTGACGTTCAATATCATCGCGATGTTCTTCGTTATCGCGCCAGACCAGCAATACCTGCGCTTCTCCCGGCTGGCGGTTCTCTTCCGCTTTGTGATGACGTCGCCACCAGCGTCGTGCCGCGCTCTGTCCAGGCAGGTTTTCCAGCTCAAACTGGAGAATATCTTCGACAATCGGCCCTTCAAGGCGTACCGCGTAATCCTGTTTAGCCTCTGGACCGTAGCTGGACATATGCTCGGCGGAGTAATTCAGCCCGCCAATAAAGGCTATACGCGCGTCGATCACCACAATTTTGCGATGCATCCGGCGAAACACATTGGTGCGCATACCAAAAAGGCGAGGGCGGGGATCGTAGTAGCGGAACACTACGCCAGCTGCCGTCAGTTCATTGACAAACTCATCGCTGAGATCCGGCGAACCGTAGCCATCCAGCAAGACTTCCGCTTTCACCCCGCGTTGCGCTGCTGCCAGTAGTGCAGCATGCAGTTGTTTGCCGACGTCATCCTCAAACCAGATAAACGTTTCAAGAATGATGCGTTCTTGTGCCTCGCCAATCGCCTTAAACACCGCGGGATAATATTGCTCGCCGTTTTCCAGCAACTGGATCTTATTGCCTTCGCGCCAGCTACATTTCATAAATGAATCTCCGCACTTAAAGGGGCATGATCAGAAAGGTGTCGCCATGTCCGCAGCGGCAACGCGGTTGGCGCGCTGGCGCTGGCATTTTTGACATAGATCCTGTCCAGTCGTAGTAGAGGAAATTGCACCGGAAACGTGCGCGCCGGGCGTCCGTGGGCGCGGGTAAATATCTCATCCAGCCCGGCCTGCACTTTTAACGGATGATTCGCTTTTTGCCGCCAGTCGTTGAAATCACCCGCCACCAATACCGGTTCGCCGTCCGGTAGCTCATTCACCCATTCGGCGAGCATCGCAAGCTGCGCTTGACGGTGCGCCTCACGCAGGCCCAGATGTACGCACATCACATGAATCGCTTTTCCGGTCATCGGCGGCACAATGCGGCAGTAGAGCACGCCGCGCTTTTCCGCACCATCGACCGAAACATCGCGATTCTCATAATGTTCAATGGGATAACGCGACAGTACGGCGTTGCCGTGATGCCCTTCCGGGTATACGGCATTGCGACCGTAGGCAAAATCGCTCCACATAGTGTCGGCGAGAAACTCGTAGTGCGAGGTATCGGGCCAGTTTTCCACATGCAGCGGATGAACTTCGTGCGCGCCCATCACTTCCTGCAGGCAAACAATATCGGCGCTGACGGTACGCACGGCATCGCGAAGTTCCGGCAAAATGAAGCGTCGGTTAAACGCGGTAAAGCCTTTGTGAATATTGATGGTGAGCACCTTGAACGAAAATTGTTGTGTTTGATCGGGCATAATTTTCCTGTCTTTGCCTCTTATCTCATTGAAATAGTGTAGTCGGCGTCACAAAAAGGTGCGGTCTTACGGAATTTTCCGTAAAGTTCGGTACTCTGAGTAAGTAGAGATAAATTCTTCAGGAGAGAAGCCATGAAGTGGCAACAACGTGTTCGTGTCGCAACGGGTCTAAGTTGCTGGCAGATTATGTTGCATTTACTGGTAGTGGCGCTGCTGGTGGTGGGCTGGATGAGTAAGACTCTGGTTCACGTCGGCGTGGGATTATGTGCACTGTATTGTGTCACGATAGTGATGATGCTGGTGTTTCAGCGCCACCCCGAGCAACGCTGGCGTGAGGTGGCAGACGTGCTGGAAGAGCTGACCACGACCTGGTATTTTGGCGCAGCGCTGATTGTGCTGTGGCTGTTGTCCCGCGTTCTGGAAAACAACTTTTTGCTGGCAATTGCAGGGCTGGCAATCCTTGCCGGCCCGGCGGTAGTGTCTTTGCTGGCGAAAGATAAGAAGTTACATCACCTTACGTCTAAACATCGCGTACGCCGCTGACCCTGTCGTGGCCGTTATCACCAGTAGCGGCCACAAACTATTCCACACAATATCCAGACTCGCATCCTTCAAATAAATCTGCTTGGTAATGTCCGTAAAGTGGCGAATAGGGTTAATCCACGTCAGGTTTTGCAGCCATACTGGCATGTTTTCCACCGGCGAAACGTAACCGGAAAGGAGAATGGCGGGCATCATAAAGACAAACACGCCGATAAACGCCTGCTGTTGTGTTGAACAGAGTGATGAAATCAACAGACCGAATCCCACCAGCGATAAACCATAAATCACCATCGTAAAGTAGAACAGCGCCAGCGATCCGGCGAAGGGGATTTGATACGCCCAGATACCAATCGCCAGCACAATGGTGGCCTGGAAGGTGGCGACAATTAACGCCGGTACGGCTTTGCCGATGAAGATCTGCCAGGTGGTGAGCGGCGAAACCAGTAGCTGATCGAGCGTACCTTGTTCACGTTCGCGGGCGACGGAAAGTGAAGTGACGATCATTACGCCGATAGTGGTGATCATGGCGATCAGCGACGGCACCACAAACCATTTGTAGTCGAGATTCGGGTTATACCAGTTGCGTACCACCAGCTCGCTGTTGTTAGGTTTCGGTTTTCCTTCCAGCAGCTCCTGCTGATAATTTTTGACGATCTGTTGCAGGTAGTTGGCGGCAATTTGCGCACTGTTGGAGTTACGCCCGTCGAGGATCAACTGCAACGGCGCGGTCTGGTAGGTATCCAGTTTGCGCGAGAAGTCAGCCGGGAAACGCACCAGTAGTAACGCCTTTTGTGTGTCGATGGTTGGGCGGATCTCCTGTGGGCTTTTCAGCAGCAGCACATGGGTAAAGGCGCTGGCGCGGGCAAAACGTTGGGTCAGCTCCACCGAATGCTCGCCGTTATCTTCATCGTAGATGGCGATGGTGGCGTTGGTCACTTCCAGCGTGGCGGCGAAGGGGAACAGGATCACCTGAATCAGCACCGGTAAAATCAGAATCGCGCGGGTTTGCGGTTCGCGCAGCAGCGACTGCAACTCTTTGCGAATTAACGTCCATAAGCGATGAAACATGCTCTTCTCCCTAATCCAGCCGACGTTTGGTTTTCAGCCACGTCAGGCCGATAAACATCACCGCCGAAGCGATCAAAAACAGCACGTTTACCACCAGCACCACTGGAATATTCCCGGCGAGGAACAGGCTTTGCAGGGTGCTGACGAAATAACGAGCGGGAATAATGTACGTCACCGCGCGGATCACCGCGGGCATACTGTCGATCTGAAAAATAAAGCCGGAAAGCATAATCGACGGCAGGAACGCGGCGTTCAGGGCGACCTGAGCGGCATTGAACTGGTTGCGGGTAATCGTGGAAATCAGCAGCCCCATCCCCAGGGTACTGAGTAAAAACAGGCTGGAGATAAAAAACAGAATCAGCAGCGAACCGCGATACGGCACGCCGAGAATAAACACTGACACCAGCATACACAGCAACATCGCCAGCATCCCGAGAAAGTAATAAGGGATCAGCTTACACAGCAGCAGTTCCGTGCGGGTAATCTCCGTAGAGAGCAGAGCCTCCATGGTGCCGCGTTCCCATTCTCGCGCCACCACCAGCGAGGTGAGAATCGCACCGATGACCGTCATGATGATGGTCACCGCACCGGGGATAATGAAGTGCTGGCTAATCGCCGCCGGGTTAAACCAGTAGCGGGTTTGTACATCAATAAGCGGTTCAAAAGTCTGCCCGTTGTCCTCCGCTCGCTGCATTTGCCAGATCTGCCAGATCCCTTCGACATACCCCTGTACAAAGTTAGCGGTATTCGGCTCACTGCCGTCGGTGATCACCTGAATCGGTGCGGTGGCGTTGGCGCGCTCCATCTGTTCCGCAAAATCCACCGGAATAACCACCAGACCGCGAATTTTCCCCGCCTGCATTTTGGCGATCAGTTCCTGACGGTTATCGCTAATGGTGGCGTCGATGTAGGGCGAACCGGTCATGGTGTGGGTGAAATCCAGCGCCGCTTCGCTACGCTGTTCCAGTAAAATCCCGACCCGCAGCTTGCTGGAGTCGAGGTTAATGCCGTAACCAAAAATAAACAGCAGCAACAGCGGGATCACTACCGCAATCAGCCAGCTACTCGGATCGCGAACGATCTGCCGCGTCTCTTTGACGCACAGCGCCCGCACGCGACGCCAGGAAAGGATCGGGTTACTCATTGCTATGCTCCTTATCCCAGTCGTGGATCAACTGAATAAAGGCTTGCTCCATGGTGGGATCGGGTTGCTCATCGTTAGCCGACTGTGCTTTCAAATCGTCCGGCGTGCCGCTGGCGATTAATTTCCCGCGGTACACCAGGCCGATGCGGTCGCAATATTCCGCTTCATCCATAAAGTGGGTGGTGACCATCACCGTGACGCCTTTCTCTACCATGCTGTTGATGTGCAGCCAGAATTCACGGCGGGTGAGGGGGTCAACGCCGGAAGTCGGTTCGTCGAGAAACAGAATATCCGGTTCATGCATCAGCGAACAGGCCAGCGCCAGCCGCTGTTTAAAACCTAATGGCAGTTCATCGGTGGCGTGTGAGGCAATACTTTTCAGGCCAAATGCCTCGCTCATACGGGAGATTTTTTCGTTCTGCGCCCGACCGCGTAAGCCATACACACCAGAGAAAAAGCGTAAATTCTGTTCGACCGTCAGGTTGCCGTAGAGCGAAAATTTTTGCGCCATATAGCCGAGATGCTGGCGCGCTTTACCGGAACTCTCTTTCAGATCCATCCCCAGCACCAGCGCCTGGCCGGAAGTAGGCACCAGCAAACCGCACATCATCTTAAAGGTGGTGGATTTACCCGCGCCGTTTGGCCCCAGCAAACCAAAAATCTCCCCACGTTTAACGGCAAAGTTGACGTGATCGGTGGCGGCAAAATCACCAAATTTCTTGGTCAGTTCTTTCGCTTCGATCACTGTCTCGCCGGGAGTGCCTTCTACCGTATGCAATATTGCGCCCAGCGGCGATTCTGAGGTTCCGGCACCGCCCAGCAAATCAATAAACGCATCTTCAAAACGCGGCGTAGTTTCGTTGATGTTGATTTCCGGCATCCCGTCGGCATGGCGAATATCATCTGGCGTGGCCTCTTTTTTGAGGATCAGACGTACCGATTTCCCCTGAATCATGCCGTCGCTGACCTGCGGCAGTTTCAAGGCGCGTTGCAACAGTTTGCGGTTGCCCTCGTGTGGACTGGTCATCAGAAAGCTGCGTCCGGCCATGGTTTGTGTCAGGGCTTTTGGTTCTCCCTGATACAGCAACTCGCCTTCGTTCATCAGTAACACGTCACGGCACTGCTCGGCTTCGTCGAGATACGAGGTACTCCAGAGGATTAACATCCCTTCGCCCGCCAGCTCATGCACCATCTGCCACAGTTCGCGCCGTGAGATAGGGTCAACGCCGACGCCGGGTTCATCGAGCAGCAACACTTTCGGTTCGCCCACCAGGGTACAGGCCAGGCCGAGTTTTTGTTTCATCCCACCGGAGAGCTTGCCCGCCAGGCGTCCGGTAAACGGGCCAAGAGACGTAAACTCCAGCAGGCGAGCAAAAGTTTGCTTACGTGCCTCGCCGGTGACGCTGCGCAAATCCGCGTACAGATTGAGGTTCTCCATCACCGTCAAATCTTCATACAGACCAAATTTCTGCGGCATATAGCCGAGCACGGCGTGCAGCGCGCCGTCGTTTTTGATCGGATCAAAGCCAATCACCGTGGCATTGCCGCTGTCGGGTTTCAGTAATCCCGCCAGCATCCGCATTAGCGTGGTTTTACCTGCACCATCCGGCCCCACCAGCCCCGTCACATAACCGGCGTGAATGGTACAGTCGAGCGGCGCGACGGCGGGCTTGTCCATGCCCGGAAAGCGTTTTTCCAGGCCGTTCAGCGTGATAACGGCATCATTCATGTCCTGCCTCGTCACCGAATTGTACCGTCACTGGCATTCCCTGGCGTAACGCATCATCGGCGTCGGTCACCACAATACGCAGGCGATAGACGAGGTCGGTACGCAGATCCGGTGTTTCGACGGTTTTCGGGGTAAATTCAGCAGTCGGCGAAACGAAACCAATCTGCCCGTGATAGGGCTTGTCCGGGCGACCATCGGTATAAAGCAGCACTTTGCGCCCCGGCTGGGCCTGGTCAAGATTCCGTTCATCAACATAAGCGCGCACCCACACCGGACGCGTTAGTGAAACGGTAAACACCGTGCCACCTTCATTGAGAACCGTGCCTGGCTCCACCGCGCGCGTTAACAGCGTGCCATCAGACGGTGCTATCAACGTTGAGTCCTGTAAATTCAGCTCCGCCTGCGCCAGTTGCGCCTGCGCCTGTTCGAGGCTGGCTTTCGCCTGAGCGATGTCCTGTTCACGGTTACCGGAACGGTACTGACGCAATTTATCCTGTGCTGATTTCAGCGTTGCCTGCGCCTGGTCGCGCGAGGAGCGGGCATTTTCCAGGTCGTTTGCCGAAATGGTGCGGCTTTTCCACAACCCTTGCTGGCGGTTATAGAAGTTCTGCGCATAGTCATAGGCGGCTTGCGCCTGTTTCACCGCTGCGGCGGCCTGAGCGATTTCTTCATCGCGATACCCGGCAAGCATCAGGTCATACTGCGCCTGTGCCACCGAAACACCCGCTTTCGCCTGCATCAGGGCAATCTCATACGGCTTGTGATCCAGTTCGCCCAGCACCTGGCCCGCTTTGATAGCATCACCTTCGTCCACCGCCAGCGATTCAACGCGCCCCCCAACACGGAAACTAAGATTCACCGTACGAATATCCACGTTGCCATACAGCGTCAGGCCGTTATCCTGGCGGCTTTGATACCACCAGTAGCCTCCGGCAACCACGGCGGCAAGTACCACTACCGCCAGTCCGATCACGACAGGTTTTTTCATCACTACAAACTCCTTTGCGATAATCCTTGCAAAATCAGGTCGATATGACAGGTCACCGTCTGGTTGATCAGTTCGGTCTTTTCTTCATCGAACGCGGTCCAGCCGGTACGTAACAGAATTGTTTCTTTGCCAAGACGGAACGCCAGAATCTCACCAATCAACGCATGGGTATGAAGGATCATGCGGGTGTCATTGGCGTCGCAGCCGGTCCAGGCGGCAATCAGGCGTGTCAGGTGGCTGTGTAGCGGACTAATCACCTGTTCGTGCACCAGGTGGTAGGCTGCCGTGGGAGAGAGCTGCTCACGGGAGATAAACTTGCTGAGGTTGACGGTGTCATCCTGGGTGAGCAGCTTAATCATGTTCCTGCAGGCGCGAAGGATCAGTTCACGGATGGCAGCCCGATCAGGCTGTGGTTGGGCGAACAAGCGTTCGGCTTCCTCGGCATGCGGACGGAACTGCTCGCCAATAAAATCGGCAATCCACTGGGCGCAGGCGAGGTACAAATCTTCTTTCGAACCGAAGTAGTAGGTGATGGCAGCGATATTCTGCCCGGCCTGGGCGGCTATCTCGCGGGTGGTGGCGTTCATTCCATATTCACCAAACTGCGCCAGTGCGGCAGCAATTAGCTGTTTTTTCGCCTGTTCGCCCTTGATTGTCATGGCAGGATTATTCATCGCACAGTCCATTCTTAATCAAATGATTGATTAAGATTATGACTCCATAGGGGAGTTGTCCAGTATGGCTAAGAATTTTAGCTACGCCAGTCACAGGGATAATTTATGCGCTGCGTCACAAAAACTGCTACACTCCGCTCCCTCATGACATTGTGGTTTTTGTCATCTTCCTTTTCAGTATCTCCCTGAAAACTACACCGGTAACGGTCGGGGCGGTTCGGAGTAGTTATGTCTTTCGATTCTTTGGGTTTAAGCCCTGATATCCTGCGCGCCGTTGCCGAGCAGGGTTACCGTGAACCCACCCCTATTCAGCAGCAGGCAATCCCTGCGGTGCTGGAAGGCCGCGACCTGATGGCTAGCGCCCAGACCGGCACTGGCAAAACAGCGGGCTTTACGCTGCCGCTGTTGCAACACCTGATCACTCGCCAGCCGCACGCCAAAGGGCGTCGTCCGGTACGTGCGCTCATTCTTACCCCGACCCGTGAACTGGCGGCGCAGATTGGCGAAAACGTCCGTGATTACAGCAAATACCTGAACATTCGTTCGCTGGTGGTGTTTGGCGGTGTCAGCATTAACCCACAAATGATGAAGTTGCGCGGCGGCGTTGATGTGCTGGTGGCAACGCCGGGACGTTTGCTGGACCTGGAACATCAGAATGCAGTGAAGCTGGATCAGGTTGAAATCCTCGTCCTCGATGAAGCTGACCGCATGCTCGACATGGGCTTTATCCACGATATCCGTCGCGTGTTAACAAAACTACCTGCGAAGCGCCAGAACCTGTTGTTCTCCGCGACCTTCTCTGACGATATTAAAGCCCTGGCGGAAAAACTGTTGCACAACCCGCTGGAAATCGAAGTGGCACGCCGCAATACCGCGTCTGATCAGGTGACCCAGCATGTTCACTTTGTTGATAAGAAGCGCAAACGCGAATTGCTGTCGCACATGATTGGGAAAGGGAACTGGCAGCAGGTGCTGGTGTTTACCCGTACCAAACATGGCGCTAACCATCTCGCTGAACAGCTTAATAAAGATGGCATCCGTAGTGCGGCGATCCACGGTAATAAATCGCAAGGTGCGCGTACCCGTGCGCTGGCCGATTTTAAATCGGGCGATATTCGTGTACTGGTGGCAACTGACATCGCTGCGCGCGGTCTGGATATCGAAGAGTTGCCGCACGTCGTCAACTATGAACTGCCAAACGTACCGGAAGATTATGTCCACCGTATCGGGCGTACCGGTCGTGCCGCAGCCACCGGAGAAGCGTTGTCGTTGGTGTGTGTTGATGAACACAAACTGCTGCGTGATATCGAAAAACTGCTGAAAAAAGAGATCCCGCGCATTGCGATTCCGGGCTATGAGCCGGACCCGTCAATCAAAGCCGAACCGATCCAGAACGGTCGCCAGCAACGTGGCGGCGGTGGTCGTGGGCAGGGCGGTGGTCGCGGTCAACAGCAACTACGCCGTGGAGAAGGTGGTGCAAAATCTGCAAGCGCGAAGCCTGCAGAAAAACCGTCTCGCCGCCTCGGCGATGCCAAACCGGCAGGCGAACAACAACGTCGCCGCCGTCCGCGTAAACCTGCCGCTGCGCAGTAATTCCATGTAAGGGCAAAAGAGTATCACAGGCTTTTGCCCATTATTCAGGTAACACGGTCAGACATGCATGACATGTCTGATTTTATTGTTTTAATAAATTTGCTTTATGATCTATCTAGTGTATCTAAAATGGCAATGAAATTATTTCTTCTTGCAATTTCACTTATTGTTAATAATATTTGTTGATATTCATAAACAAATTCTGGGAAAGTCTGGAATAAACATGCTATTGCATAAAGAGTTTGTTCATCATCTGGTAAATTATTATGAGATATGTGATTTAGTATTAGCTTGATTCTGTCCCTGATTTTATTATTTTCATTGTCTATAGTGTATCCGACTATCTCCCTAAGCAAAATAAAGTGTGCAGTCGTTTCATTACCGTATATCTTTAGTAGTTCTAATAAACTATCAAATTCTGACGCCTGAATATTTTTGGCACATAACTTTAACACTTTATCGAGTAACTCCAGATGCCCCGGTTCATAAACTGTTTTTTGTAGAATATTAAGTAATGTTGGCAATGATGAATATGCATATGGAATATCTGTATTCAATAACAATTTCAAAGATTGAGCGGCAATTTTAGGTTGATACAAATGCCGGGATTCAATTCTGCTAATTAAAAAAGCAGTTGTATTCTTTTTAGTTTCATTGTCAGTAATCTCTATCATCTCAAAAAGTCTGCTAAAATATCCTCTCAGATCGTACTGAGTAACAATAGAAATACAATCCGTGAATAAGTCATTACATTCAGTGATTAAATTTGGATAGCTATCAAAAAGTGTATAACACATCTCCATATAATTATGCAGTTTTAATATTTGCGAAGAGGTTTTAATTGTCGTGTCGTTAATGCTGGTTGTTTTTATCGATTCAATAGCGAAAATAAGTGGGCTGACACATTTCGATAAATCATCATGTTGTAATTTCAACACTAAAACTATATCTTTTATCCATTTTATTTTTAAGTCAATATCTGTTTGTTTTGAGATGATGTTAATCAGTGCGTGTTGGACGCAGCGATGCCTGATTAAACTATGTTGATTTAAATATCCTCTGTGAACGGAGTTATGTGCAATATCCAGTATAGCATTAAAGAGCAAACCATCAGGATTTGAATTTGTGGATGTAAAGATGTTCGTTATAAGATAATTTAATATCAATATTTTATTTCCGTCATTATTTATATGGCGTAGTGGTGCCAATAACTTATTATAGAAATCTTTCTTTTCCGCAGTATTGTATTTGCTATTTGTCTCATTAATATGATTAAGAAATTTAACCAAAAGGATGATTATTTTGTTCTTATAATCGAGTAAATCTGGCTGAACATGATACGTCGAGAGGTATCCCTGGGTATCAAAAATAGAAGATGCATCGGGACTATCAAAAATCATTAAATCTTCCGGACTATTTATATCGAAAAGTTCGATATTTTTTATAAATAATTGTGAAAAAAACAAAATGCTTTCTTTATGAAATACGTCAGAATTATCATATAAAATATTAATTATTGGTAAGGCTATCTGCTCATTCGAGATTTTTTGCGGTTCTAAATGATAAGGGTTGTTTAATACCTTGTTATTATATAAGGTCGATGTTAAATGCTGAATGAACATCTGTTTTTGTTCATGGTTCTTTGTTTTTTTAATAACATCTAACAGTTTTTTTGCATTATTATCAAACCAGCAAACCATATCTGTAATGGATAAGTTGTCAGGGAAATAGTTGGAATTGCCTGGTGTGTTAGGTTTAAATAATGGCCACTGCTCAAACAAATTACGCATATTAACTCCTTTAATACGTCAAATTGAAATTGATAAAAATAATAAGTAATCATTATATGCAAGCTATAGATAACGAAAGTATTACTATAAAATAATTTAAATTAACTATCAAAAATCGCTCATTTTTGCTTATTGATAGAAAGATTGATCGCCAGTCTGTTTAGAGCGGTGCAGCAGCAAACTTTCATAACCAGGTTAATCCTGAGTTTGCAGTACGAAAAGTTAAAAATGAGCGATTTCTGTAAGATTCCCCATTTTGCCAGGCTTATGATTCGCAGATCATTCAAGTGCAAAGGAGCGATGTATGGATTGTTCAAAATGCAATGGTTATGCGACGATGTTATTAAATATGGTGCAGGGTTCTGACCCGGTTAATTTACTGGAATTACATGGTTTCCTTGAACATTTCGCATATTATGTCTCATTTGGCAAATTTAATGCTGGCCACCAGCGCTATAATGCATTTAAAAAATTCGTTAGTGAGATTTCGGAGATCAGCGCAAACGATATCAATATGACGATTAAAACCGGACAATCCAGACATGAAAATGTTATCTCTATAAATATGAACGATGCAATTCCTCGTGATGAGAAAGGGATCACCGTCAGAATAGATAATATTAATGGAAAGAAAAATAACTCTAATTCATCAGATGTTTTTATTCCTTATGTAAATACATTTCCCGACCTCAAAAATAAAATTATCAGGATGAAAATTGAACTGACTGAAGGTAGTGGTTTTTCTAAAAATCTTTCTGACAGTCAGATTGAGATGCTTATTCTGAGGGATATTAATTCGCTAAACGTTGGCGAGAAATTGAATGATGATAATCTTGCATATCATTCTATATTCACTAACGAATTCTCTGTTATTATTCCGCCATCCTATTATGATGCGACTTCTGCAGTAAACGCCAATCATGGTGTGAGAGAAAAACTATTTGAAAGTGATAGTAAAATTAAAGATATCGTCGATGATATGTCTAATCATGATGTGGAGAGCGAAAAAGATATATTTGTAATCGGGGGGATGATAGAAAAACTGGATTCTCTGGCAGACGAATCTTTCAATGATAGTACTGATAACATACAAACAGTAAAAGATCTGTTAACGCAATTAACTGATGGCATGGAACTCTTCGCGCTGCGGGACATAGTGGCATTCCCATCAACCATAATAGCAAAATTAATAAAATCCCCACTTAATAGCGATCATGAACTTGTTATGCGCGCACTGGATACGTATCTGTGCTACTTCAGAAATAAAAATCTGAGTAACGATGCGGAAATAATCAACTTTTTCCATGCTCTCTTTTTAAAGAAACCAGAATTGATGGTTTCTGAAAATTATAGATTTATTCAATTTATTGATTTGCTTTTTGAAAACGGAAGTGTTGAAGAGAAAAACTTAGCATTTGACCATTATCACAATTATCTTGCATTACCTGAAATAAAACAATTCGTTACTGCAGAAATAAAGTTGAATTTCAATGAGCAGCAAGGATTGTTAGATAAAGATAATAAATGTTATATCCTGTTATCATCCGATAACTCTGGGCGAGTAATGCGCTTATCGCACCAGGCGTTAATCTCAATGCTTGAGCCAGAGGTTAAGAAAAAGACTATCTGGAATAATTACTCTATTTATCCATCTTTGCAGGATACCCATGAAGTTGTCAGAGATGATCCAGAAACGATTTGTATGCGTGCATTTCCTTTATTTGCAAAAGGATGGGAATATGCGCAGAAAAATAAGAAACATCAATTGATCCTCAATGCTCTTGGATTCAAAGGTTATATTCGTGATATATTTATGTCAGCAATAATGCGAAAAACAGATTTTGTGCTCGAATGCAATAATCAACCGACAGAACTTAATTCAACATTTTCCTCTTTGATGAACGATTCAGATCAATGGCAACAGCATACTCTGAAAGTTAAACATTACGCTAATCTATTAACGATGCTGGATCTCAACGAGGCCAGTGAAAGTGATAAGTCTAAAATATTTTTCTGTCTGTCTGCCATATTTGCAAATATTTCTCACAGTAATGTCTTTAACGGTATTCCTGATGCGTCAAAAACTTTAAAACGTTATGCATTTGCTTTATTGGCGAAAGCTTATTCTTTAGATGAAAGTATGATAAGCAGTCAAACTTTTAATACATACAAAACGGTATTGCTTGATTTCAATAATCTGTCTAATGAAGAGGCCAACCAGTTGCGTATAAGTTCGTTATATCGTGATATGGTCCGCTACGCACAATATCGTTTTTCTAAAGTTTTATCCGAGTGGACGCCAGACGCATGGCTGTAAAGATCGCAGCTGAATAATGGCATTGATGGCCCTGGCTCAGGCCAGGGCGGGCAATACCGGTTTCTGCGAAGCGATGACGGTGGCAAGTGTAACCACGAAATGCGGTATCACTTGCTGTTTTCTGCCCTGAAGACTGGCGCTCACTGTGCCGTCGAACTTTCAATCAAATATATTGCGAGAGGGCGTGTTTGCGAGCCGCTTTCCAGAAACAGAAAAACCATTACCCCTGAAAACCGAAAAATGCCACAATATTGGCTGTTTATACAGTATTTCAGGTTTTCTCATGGCATTAACCGCCGCGCTTAAAGCGCAAATTGCCGCCTGGTATAAGGCGCTTCAGGAACAGATCCCCGACTTTATTCCCCGTGCGCCGCAGCGGCAGATGATTGCGGACGTCGCCAAAACGCTGGCCGGAGAAGAAGGGCGGCATCTGGCGATTGAAGCCCCCACCGGCGTTGGGAAAACGCTCTCTTATTTAATCCCCGGCATCGCCATTGCCCGCGAAGAGCAAAAAACGCTGGTGGTGAGTACCGCCAACGTGGCGTTGCAGGATCAGGTCTACAGCAAAGATTTGCCGCTGCTGAAAAAGATCATTCCCGATCTTAAATTCACCGCCGCTTTCGGGCGTGGGCGCTACGTTTGTCCGCGTAATCTGACGGCGCTCGCCAGCACTGAACCCACGCAACAGGATCTGCTGGCGTTTCTTGACGACGAACTGACGCCGAACAATCAGGAAGAGCAAAAACGTTGTGCGAAGCTGAAGGGCGATCTCGACACTTATAAATGGGATGGTCTGCGCGATCACACTGATATCGCTATAGATGACGATCTCTGGCGTCGTTTGAGTACCGACAAAGCCAGTTGCCTCAACCGCAACTGTTACTACTATCGCGAATGCCCGTTTTTTGTTGCTCGTCGGGAGATTCAGGAAGCAGAAGTGGTGGTGGCAAACCATGCGCTGGTGATGGCGGCGATGGAAAGCGAAGCCGTATTGCCAGACCCGAAAAATTTACTGCTGGTGCTGGATGAAGGTCATCACCTGCCGGATGTGGCGCGGGATGCGCTGGAGATGAGCGCCGAAATCACCGCGCCCTGGTATCGATTGCAACTGGACTTGTTCACGAAACTGGTCGCTACCTGCATGGAGCAGTTTCGCCCGAAGACCATCCCGCCGCTGGCGATCCCTGAACGTTTGAATGCGCATTGTGAAGAGCTGTATGAGCTTATCGCCTCATTAAACAACATTCTCAATCTCTACATGCCTGCCGGGCAGGAGGCAGAACACCGTTTTGCGATGGGCGAACTGCCTGATGAAGTGCTGGAGATCTGCCAGCGGCTGGCAAAACTCACCGAGATGCTGCGTGGTCTGGCGGAGTTATTTCTTAACGATTTAAGTGAGAAAACCGGCAGCCATGACATTGTACGTCTGCATCGGTTGATTTTGCAGATGAACCGCGCGTTGGGGATGTTCGAGGCGCAAAGCAAACTCTGGCGGCTGGCTTCGCTGGCGCAATCTTCCGGTGCACCGGTGACCAAATGGGCGACGCGGGAAGAGCGCGAAGGGCAGCTACACCTCTGGTTTCACTGCGTGGGAATACGTGTCAGCGATCAGCTGGAAAGGCTGCTGTGGCGCAGTATTCCGCACATTATTGTCACCTCCGCAACCTTGCGTTCGCTGAACAGTTTTTCGCGTTTGCAGGAGATGAGCGGGCTGAAAGAGAAAGCGGGCGACCGCTTTGTGGCGCTGGATTCGCCCTTTAACCACTGCGAACAGGGCAAAATTGTTATTCCCCGGATGCGCGTTGAGCCTTCCATCGACAACGAAGAACAGCATATTGCTGAAATGGCGGCGTTCTTTCGTGAGCAGGTGGAGAGTAAAAAACATCTCGGTATGTTAGTGCTGTTTGCCAGCGGACGGGCGATGCAGCGCTTTCTCGACTATGTGACGGATTTACGTCTGATGTTGCTGGTGCAGGGCGATCAGCCGCGTTACCGTTTAGTTGAACTGCACCGCAAACGCGTCGCCAACGGTGAGCGTAGTGTGCTGGTGGGCTTACAGTCATTTGCCGAAGGGCTTGATTTGAAAGGTGATCTGCTCACCCAGGTGCATATCCACAAAATCGCTTTTCCGCCCATCGACAGCCCGGTGGTGATCACCGAAGGGGAATGGCTGAAAAGCCTCAACCGCTATCCGTTTGAGGTGCAAAGCCTGCCGAGCGCCTCGTTTAACCTGATTCAGCAGGTTGGGCGACTGATTCGAAGCCACGGTTGCTGGGGCGAAGTGGTGATTTACGATAAACGCTTGCTCACCAAAAACTACGGCAAGCGGCTACTGGATGCATTACCGGTATTTCCGATAGAGCAACCGGAAGTCCCTGAAGGTATAGTTAAAAAGAAAGAAAAAACGAAATCCCCACGCCGTCGGCGGCGTTAATGATGTGAGTCAGGTAAGGAGTCGTAAATGGACTATCGCAAAATCATTAAAGAGATCGGGCGCGGGAAAAACCACGCGCGCGATTTAGACCGGGATACTGCGCGCGGTCTGTATGCCCATATGCTCAATGGTGAAGTCCCTGACCTTGAGTTGGGCGGCGTATTGATTGCGCTGCGTATCAAAGGGGAAGGGGAAGCAGAGATGCTCGGCTTTTACGAAGCCATGCAAAATCACACCATCAAGCTGACGCCGCCTGCAGGCAAGCCGATGCCGATTGTCATCCCCAGTTACAACGGCGCGCGTAAACAGGCCAACCTGACGCCGTTGTTGGCGATTCTCCTGCACAAACTCGGTTTTCCTGTGGTGGTTCACGGGGTTAGCGAAGATCCAACTCGCGTGCTGACCGAAACCATTTTCGAACTGATGGGTATTACGCCAACGTTGCACGGCGGGCAGGCGCAGGCGAAGCTCGACGAACATCAACCGGTGTTTATGCCTGTCGGCGCGTTTTGCCCGCCGCTGGAAAAACAACTGGCGATGCGCTGGCGGATGGGCGTGCGTAACAGTGCACATACCCTGGCGAAACTGGCGACGCCATTTGCCGAAGGTGAGGCACTGCGTCTTTCCAGCGTTTCGCATCCGGAATACATTGGGCGAGTCGCTAAGTTCTTTAGCGATATCGGCGGGCGGGCGTTACTAATGCATGGTACTGAAGGCGAAGTGTATGCTAATCCGCAGCGCTGCCCGCAGATCAATCTCATTGACCGTGAAGGGATGCGGGTGCTGTATGAAAAACAGGACCCTGCTGGTAGCGAGTTATTGCCACAAGCAAAAGATCCGGAAACCACGGCGCAGTGGATTGAGCGTTGCCTGGCTGGCAGCGAACCGATTCCCGAATCGCTGAAAATCCAGATGGCTTGCTGCCTGGTGGCTACGGGTGAAGCGGCAACTACCAGCGATGGCCTGGCGCGCGTTAATCAGGCATTTTAATTTTTATCTCAGCCGGATGAGCCACGTCATCCGGCTTTTACCCCACCGCAATATGAAATTCCTGCATCTTTATTGACCTTCCCGCGCCCGGCGTGCAGCATAAAAAAACAACAAACACATAACATAAACAGGAGTTAACCATGGAAAGTGGTCATCGCTTTGATGCTCAGACGCTGCACAGCTTTATTCAGGCTGTATTTCGTCAGATGGGTAGCGAGGAACAAGAAGCGAAATTAGTTGCCGATCATTTAATCGCGGCAAACCTGGCAGGGCATGATTCACATGGTATTGGCATGATCCCAAGCTATGTGCGCTCCTGGAGTCAGGGGCATCTGCAAATTAACCATCATGCCAAAATCGTTAAAGAGGCGGGGGCGGCGGTCACGCTCGATGGCGATCGCGCATTTGGTCAGGTCGCGGCACACGAAGCGATGGCGCTGGGGATTGAGAAAGCGCATCAGCACGGTATTGCTGCCGTGGCGCTACATAACTCGCATCATATCGGCCGTATCGGTTACTGGGCGGAGCAGTGTGCAGCGGCGGGGTTTGTCTCTATCCACTTTGTTAGCGTGGTCGGTATTCCAATGGTCGCGCCGTTCCACGGTCGCGACAGCCGCTTTGGCACCAATCCGTTCTGTGTGGTTTTCCCTCGTAAAGATAATTTCCCGCTGTTGCTTGATTACGCCACCAGCGCCATCGCATTTGGTAAAACTCGCGTCGCCTGGCATAAAGGCGTCCCCGTGCCGCCAGGTTGCCTGATTGACGTTAACGGCGTGCCGACGACCAATCCGGCGGTAATGCAGGAGTCGCCGTTGGGGTCGCTGTTGACCTTTGCCGAACATAAAGGCTACGCCCTTGCAGCGATGTGTGAAATTCTTGGCGGGGCGCTTTCTGGCGGTAAAACGACGCATCAGGAAACGTTACAAACCAGTCCCGATGCCATTCTTAACTGCATGACCACTATCATCATCAACCCGGAACTGTTCGGCGCGCCGGATTGTAGCGCGCAGACTGAAGCCTTTGCCGAGTGGGTGAAAGCCTCGCCGCATGATGACGATAAGCCGATTTTGCTACCGGGCGAGTGGGAAGCGAACACGCGTCGCGAACGGCAGAAGCAGGGGATTCCATTGGATGGGGGAAGCTGGCAGGCCATTTGTGATGCGGCGCGGCAGATTGGTATGTCGGAAGAGACGTTGCAGGCTTTCTGTCAGCAGTTAGCCAGCTAAAAAAAAGCCCGTCCAGTGGTGGACGGGCAAACAAGGGTAACATAGGATCAATGAGGGTTAGAGCATATGCGTCTGTCGGCAAACAGACAGGGAAATACTTGTGCTGGACGTAGCGTAAACGCCTGATCCGTCCAACGGTTCGGATTTTGTAGGCCTGATAAGACGCGGTAGCGTCGCATCAGGCATCTGTTGCCGGATGCGGCGTAAACGCCTTATCCGTCCTACGAATTACTTATAAATTACCGCAGTACCGCTTAATTTATTGTTGTTGGTGGCGGAAGTGATGCTATATCCACTGGCACCGGCTGCCGCCGCTTTCTCAGCCAGTTTCGCTTCCAGGGCATCGAGGGTGGATGCGCCATCGGCAGAAACCACGCCGATTTTATTCATGTTCTGTGCCTGGGATGCCGTTACCGGTTCCGCCGCGAACACGCCAAATGACAGAGTTGAAAGAGCCATAGCAGCAACAACAGTATTGATAGTTTTCATAATTAATCTCTCGCAGGTGATTTTTGTATAAGTGACGTTGTTTCGTCGATGTGATGAGTATCACGTTTTTTTACGAGAGATAAAATCGAAGAGAATTGACCGCCTTGTTCAAATAAATTGATTGATATCTAACATACTGATAAACCATTTATTTGTTGTACTTATGGACTTGTTTTATGCAGCGTGGCAGTCACAGCAGCGTTAAAGGCACGGAATGCCACGCAAAATACAAATTATACTCGCTATGCATCTCGCCAGTTGTAGTTAACGTAACTGGCTGTCTTTCGAACCTCTGCGATTATATCCTGTATAAGCTGGTTTTTGTAAATCTTTCTCCTGCTGACAATGAATGCATAAGCGCACGCCAGGAATGGCTTCCCGACGGGCTTGCGGGATGGGGGCACCGCACTCTTCACATTCATACAGGCTTTCGCCACGCGGAATTTCACCCCGAGCGCGGGCAATCGCATCTTCAATTGTACTGTTGATCTGTTCGTTGACGGCGTCATCGTTAGCCCAACCGGATGCCATATCGACCTCCCCATATCAATACTTGTACAGTTAAGTGTAGCTAATCCAGGGACGAACTCGGGCAGTTCAAGCATCAGATCTCCGACCATTCCCGCAGCAGATTATGATAAAGATTAAGCAGCGACAGGATCTCTTCATTTTCACCATAGCGGCTTTTCAGCGACTGAATATTGTTGTCCAGTTCAAACAGCATGGCGCGCTTTTTATCATCGCGGATCATCGACTGGATCCACATAAATGATGCCACTCGTACGCCGCGGGTTACGGGTGTCACGCAATGCAGGCTGCTGGAGGGATACAACACCAGATCGCCTGCCGGGAGTTTTACCCGATGTTGTCCGAAGGTGTCATTAACGACCAGTTCGCCGCCGTCGTAGCTTTGTGGATCGCTTAAAAACAGCGTGGCAGAAAGGTCAGTACGCATCCAGCCGTTTTGTGGATGGCTGCGTACTGCGCCATCCACATGGAAACCATAGGTTTCATTGTTCTGATAGCGATTAAACAGCGGCGTGGAAAGGGTACGCGGCAAGGCCGCGGCAAAGAATAAAGCATGTTGGTTAACCGCGTTCAGCACCTCATTTTGCAGGGCGGCGTATAACGTGCTGCGGGTGTCGACCTGTTGATTGTTCTTAACTTGCGCACCTTGTGCGCCGGTGGTGACGCGTCCATCCACCCATTCGGCTTGTTCCAGTTGTTCGCGAAACCGGGCGACGTCCTGTGGCGATAACACGCCGGGAATGTGGTACATCATACAAGTTCTCCAAAAAGTGGGGCCTGCGCCCCACATCTGAATCAGAAATGCATATTGGCTGTGAGCAAGAAGGTTCTTGGCTCGCCCGGGTGATAACGGTAGCCGCTCTTGTTGATTGAGGCGACGTAATCGGTATCAAACAGGTTGTAAACGTTTAGCTGGAAGTCGAGATTGCGATTAACCCGATACCCCAGTTTGGCATCGGCGACCCAGTAACCTTCGGTAAACGCTGGCGTTCCCACCGCGCCGTCTGAACCTTTATGCATACTGCCGATATAGCGTGCGCCCGCGCCAACAGAGATATCATCGGTTGCCTGATACTGGCTCCATAAGGTGAAGGCGTGCTCCGGGGTATACGGCAGCGATGAGGAACCATCCTGGGCAACATCTTTGCCGTTTTTGATGGTTGCTTTTTGCTGGGTATAGCCGCCAATCACCTGCCACGCGGGCGTGATATTCCCGGCCACGGATATCTCATAGCCTTCGACACGTTTCTTACCGTATTGCGAGTAAGTTCCGTCATCATTTTGCTCAACTTCATTTTCGATATCAGTACGGAACAGCGCGGCGGTGAGCAACAGGCGTTTATCCAGAACCTGCCATTTGGTGCCAATCTCGCTGGTGTTGGCTTTTTGCGGTTTAAAATCGGTGCGGTTGGCACTGTTACCGCTGCCAGACTGCGCAAGGGCGAAGTTGTTGCCGCCCGGAGGCTGCTGGGAAACGGCATAGTTAATATAGACATTACCGTTTTCCGTCAGGTGATACAGCGCCCCGGCTTTCCAGTTCACCAGATTGCCCGACTTGGCGGTGTCGACGGTGGTGACCGGAGAACCTTTTGCCACACCAGTTGGGCAGGTGATGGCACCGCGTCCGCTGCCGCCGCAGGCGGTGGCACTGTCATATTCAGTATGATAATTATCCAGACGGATCCCGCCGTTCAGCTCAAAATCACGGGTGATTTGCAGCGTATCGAAGGCGTAAATTGCGAAGGTATCCGTCTGACCATTGGCGTTTGCGCCGTTGCGCGTCAGGCCGCCGGGATGAATGCTGCTGTCAGGATGATAAATATTTACCGCGGGTAACGTCACCGGATTAACGCCGTAGTTAGTCTGCGTTTCACGGGTAAATTCCACGCCGGTACTGACATCATGACCGATAGAACCGGTATAGAACGTCGAGGTCAGGTTGGTCTGGTTGGTGAGAATTTTATTACTCACATCTTTGGTATTCGCCGTGCGTGACCAGGTCCAGCTATTCACATCGCTGGTGGGCTGAGTAATATTCGACGCCCCGCCCATAATCGCCGTCATCAGGTAATCCTGCTTTACGCGCGACCAACGGGTAGTATTGCGAATGGTGGTGTTATCGTTGATGTCGTGCTCAAAACGCATGGTGGCGGTGTCGGTGGTCGAATCGTCGTAATCGGAATCCGTGCCGTAAAAGTTATGAGTATCAACTTTTCCGGAATGATTCAGAGCCGCTGTTCCCGCAGATGGGGCAGAATAACCCGGCAAACCGATGGTCGGAATGCCGCCGTCTGGCGTGTTGTGCTGGGTGACATGCAGATAATTAAGATACAAACGATTCGCTGTACCAAGGCCAAAAGCGATAGAAGGGGCGACGCCGTAACGCTCATTTTTGACTTTGTCGCGTCCGGCATCGTGCGTTTTTTCGCCCATCACATTCAGGCGCACCGCAGTGGTATCACCAATGACCTGATTGACGTCCAGCGTGCCGCGGCGGAACCAGGCGCTGCCAATACTGGCGGAGGCGTCAATGCCGGAATCATTGCGCGGCTGCTTGCTGATCATATTGATCGAGCCCGTCGGCGCGCTGCGCCCGTAGTCGGTGCCGGAAGGCCCTTTAATCACTTCGACCTGCTCAGTATTGAAGGTGTCGCGCGAGACGCTGCCGATATCGCGAATGCCATCAATATAAATACTGTTAGAGGTATCAGCACCGCGCATATAAATGGCGTCGCCAGTGGTGGAGTTACCGTTCTCACCCGCAAAAAACGCACCCACGCCGGGGACGTTTTTGAGCGCGTCGGTAAGGTTGGTTGCGCCCTGATCTTTAATCACTTGTTCAGAAATCACCGTCATCGTGCGGGTAGTATCCGCTACCGGACGCGAGAATTTCGGATCGGCAGATTGTTGTGGCGCATAAAGCGAAGGCGTTGATGCTTCGACAACCAGCGTGTCATCCGCGTTAGTTTGCCCTTCGGCGGCGAGTGCCTGAGCCACAGGCGTGATGCCAATACAAAGACCGGCAAAGAACGTGAGTGAATGAAATTGTCTGGCAGGGAAATTGCGATTGTTTTCCATTTTGCAGGTGACTTTTTCTTATATGTTGAAATTTTCACTACCACGAGAAAGCCTCTCTGCGGATGCGATGCCACTGTTAATCTCGTGATAGTGCTCGTGCAAGTGATAATAATTTTGATAAGCATTATCACTTGGCGCGATTTTCTATCACCCATTGTGCGAAAAAGAAATACATTTATTTACATTGCGTTCATATTTGATGTTTTTTGATTACAAAACAGGCGAAAACTGCATCCAGAGGCGAATGCAGTTACGTTGGTGGGGTTATTTGTAGATGGTTGCAGTACCGAACATCTGGTCATTTCCGCCTGCGGAATTAATGACATAACCTTTCGCGCCTTGTTCGCGCGCTTTTTCTGCCAGTTTATCCTCCAGATCGCTTAGGTTTGATGCGCCAGTTGCCGAAACGGTACCGGCGGGCCGTAGCTGACCGCTGTCCAGGTTACTCATCGGTTGCGCGGCATAAGCCGTGAGAGAGATTCCGCTCAGGACGGTGGCAATCAGTAGTGTGAGGCACTTTTTCATAATGACATCCTCATAAATACAACGGGTAGTGCCTGATAAGTGTAGGTCGCCTGGGCGATGAAAATGACGCAAAAAATTGACAGAGATACGCTTATTTTTTGAACGATATATTTTTACAAAATAAAACAAATCAATGACATGCATGATGCTGATTTTTATGATGAATTGCCATAAACCATAGCCATGTTAAGGTTTTTAGAAATGATAAATGCAGCCAGATATTTACCCTGTCGCGTTATGCGGGTATCTTACGCCGCTGCTTAAAGGAGAATGCTATGTCCGCCCAGAAACCGGGGTTGCATCCGCGCAACCGTCATCACAGCCGCTACGATCTCGCCACGCTTTGTCAGGTCAATCCTGAACTCAGGCAATTCCTCACGCTTACACCCGCAGGGGAGCAAAGCGTAGACTTTGCCAATCCGCTGGCGGTGAAGGCGCTCAATAAGGCGTTGCTGGCCCATTTTTACGCCGTAGCGAACTGGGATATCCCGGACGGTTTTCTCTGCCCGCCAGTACCGGGCCGGGCGGATTATATTCATCACCTTGCCGATTTACTGGCTGAAGCAAGCGGAACAATTCCAGCTAATGCCAGCATTCTTGATATCGGCGTTGGTGCGAACTGTATTTATCCGCTGATTGGCGTACATGAATATGGCTGGCGTTTTACCGGTAGTGAAACCAGCAGCCAGGCGTTAAGCAGCGCGCAGGCGATCATCAGTGCTAATCCGGGGCTTAATCGCGCCATTCGTCTGCGTCGGCAAAAAGAGAGTGGGGCGATTTTTAACGGCATCATCCATAAAAACGAGCAATACGACGCGATCTTGTGTAACCCGCCATTCCACGATTCCGCCGCTGCGGCGCGGGCAGGTAGTGAGCGTAAACGCCGTAACCTGGGGCTGAACAAAGACGATGCACTGAACTTTGGTGGCCAGCAACAGGAGTTGTGGTGTGAAGGCGGTGAAGTCACCTTTATCAAAAAGATGATTGAAGAGAGCAAAGGCTTCGCGAAGCAGGTGATGTGGTTTACTTCACTGGTATCTCGTGGTGAAAACTTACCGCCGTTGTATCGTGCCCTGACGGACGTGGGCGCGGTGAAGGTGGTTAAAAAAGAGATGGCCCAGGGGCAAAAGCAGAGTCGCTTTATTGCCTGGACCTTTCTGAACGACGAGCAGCGCCGCCGTTTTGTCAATCGCCAGCGTTAAAGCGTTGGCTCCCCCGGCGGCAGCGGTTCAGTCGGGGTCGCGCCCGGAGCAGGCAGCACCTGATAAGTCTGCACTGGCGCGCGAACGCCCGCCAGGTCGAAATGTTTTTTCACCTGGCTGTCGAGGGCAAAGCGTACCGTCCACTGTTTGAGTGGCAGCGTGGTGAACGAAACACGCAGTGTAAACGCGGTATTGCTTAAGCCGACAATCCCGGCAAAGTTCGGTTCACCAATAACCAGCCCGCGAATTTCTTCGTTTTCCATTAATTCCGCTACCGCATCTTTCAGTGCCTGATTGGCTTTATCAGCATCTTCATGGCGATCAACATCGTAGTTTGCCACTACCGAACCAATGCCGCGGACAAAGTTGGCAAAGGTGGTAATCGAAGACCACGGAATGATGTGGTACGCCCCGGTATCCTGGCGCACGCCCACGGAGCGAATCGACATCCGTTCCACTGTGCCGGTCAACGGCCCGATAGTCACCAAATCTCCAGTGTTCATGCCGTTTTCAAACTGAATAAACACCCCGGTAATGATATCTTTCACCAGCGTTTGCGAACCAAACGAGATAGCCAGACCTAATGCCCCGGCACCTGCCAGCAATGGCGCGATATTGACGCCGATTTCCGACAACACAATCATGATGGTGATGGTACTGATAATCACCGCCAGCGCGTTACGAAACAGCGTCAGCAGGGTACGCGTACGGGCGCTGGGTAGCGGGCGGCCATGAATATCCGAAGCCAGCCGGTTTTCGATCAAACTGGCGAGCACTGTCCAGCCAACCGCCGAGAAGAAAAGAATGAGTGCGATACGGATCAGGATATCTACGGTTTTCTGCCCCGCGCCGTTTTGCAGCCAGTTCCAGAAATCGAACAATCCCCATGCGCTCAACAGCAACATTACCGCCACGCAGACGGTCAGAATACGCGCCGTTTTCAGCGCCGCCGAAAGCCAGCCATTTAGCCGTTTTTGCAGCTCCGGATAGTTACGCTGAGTATGTGGCGAGAGAGTGATGGTTTTTGCCAGCCAGCGGGAAAACATACCGGAAACAAACGCTGCGATACCAATAATCGCCAGGCTGCGCACCGTTGCACCCATCATAAATTTCAGGCTGTTGCCCGGATCGAACAACGAAAAGAAAAACAGCACGATAAAATAGGCGCTTGCCAGCCAGTGCCACACCAGCGCAAAGGCGCGGATAAACAGGCTGAAAAAGGCCAGCGAATGCTCCGCGAAGTTGAGCAAATGCTGGGTAATCTCTTTTTTATTACGAAAGATCAGGTACAACGCCCAGACTGTCATGCACAGCATAATGATGACGTTCGCCAGCGCACCTATCTGTACATTCACCTGATTAGAGATAATCGGCACGGCCACAATCAGGCCATAGCCAATCAGGCTGCTTAACCAGCTCAGGCGACGACTCCAGTAACGGGCGCTCTCGTCCTGAATCGTGAACGGGCGCAGTTCCGCCACGTTTGGGCAAAAAATCAGGCGTAGTACAGCTTTGAAAAATTCAATCAGGGCAAAGGCGTTGAGAAATAAACTTTGTTGGAAAGCGATGGTACGACTGCCCGCATTCAGGTTGTCGCTTAATACCTGGCCGACAAATAATGTCAGTGCCAGTAACAGCAGGTCGATAATAAACGCCCCGATAATCATCGCCGGAAGCTGCAGCCAGTTGCTGCGTTCGCGATTTTTTTGCCGCGCCCACTGACCCATTTTGCGATACAGCGGCAGTGCGCACAGGCGAATCAGCCAGTAAAAACCAAACACTAAAACCGCTAACATTGAAAAATGGGTCAGCGCATTGCTGAAGGTTTGTGGATTAAACGGCTTATGCGGGGAGCCGGTGATATTGCGATAAAGCTGCCCGAAGCGGGCGGAAAGGGCCTCACCATAATGGCGGCTGAATTCGGTGACCTTTTGCAGCACGGTTTGCTCTTCAACCAGCGTCGGCGGCACGATCTTCGGGACCGGTTCAGCAGGTGGCGTCGCGGCGACGGTGCGCAACTGGTTGATCAACTCTTTACGCGAGGTGTCATTATCCAGCACATCCGCCAGTGCGCCATAGGCCGCTTTTTTTTGTTCGATATCCGGTTCCGGGGCCGGTTCAGTCGTTGAGTCCGTTGTCGTTGTGGTTGTAACGCCGGGTATGGATACCGCGTGGGCAGGTGCGCCCAGCAGGCAGAAGAGGATGAACAGGATCCACCGCATGACTCCTCCAGTGAGAAAACAGAGCAAAAAGATAAGTATAGATGCTGGGGAAGGGGCGATTTTAAATGAGAGGAATCTGGTGTGCCTCCCTTTCGGGTGAAAGGGAGGCAGAGAAGTTAAGAGACGTGCTGTAAAAATTCCTGCAAGCGCTGGCTCGGCGGATTTTTGATCAACACCTGCGGATCGCCATCCTCCGCAATCCGGCCTTTGTCGATAAAGATCAGGCGCGAAGCTACTTTCTCGGCAAAACCGATTTCGTGGGTCACGATCACCATCGTCATCCCTTCTTCAGCCAGATCTTGCATAACCTTCAGCACTTCATGGCGCAGTTCCGGGTCAAGAGCGGAAGTCGGTTCATCAAACAGCATCATTTTCGGCTTCACCGCCAGCGCGCGGGCAATCGCCACACGCTGCTGTTGACCACCAGAAAGTTCGGAAGGGTAGTGATGTGCACGTTCTGCCAGACCGACTTTCGCCAGCAGCTCACGCGCCAGTTTTTCCGCCTCTTCTTTGTTCGCGCCACGCACGCGTAGCGGGCCAAACATGACGTTTTCCAGCGCCGTCAGATGCGGGAAGAGGTAAAACTGCTGGAACACCATACCTGCTTCCTGGCGAATCAGGCGCTCGTCAACTTTCGGATCGTTAACCTTCAGGCCATCGACAATCAGATCGCCGGAGGTGATTTCTTCCAGTTTGTTGATGCAGCGCAGCAGGGTCGATTTACCGGAACCGGACGGCCCGATAATCACCACGACTTCGCCCTGGGCAATGTTCAAATCGATATTGTGCAGCACCTGGGTTGGGCCAAAGTGCTTGGAGACGTTTTTAAATTCAATCACAGGATTTTCATCCTTCTTTCCAGACGACGCAGAATAAAGCTCAGCACCAGGGTAATAATCAGATAGAACACCGCCACGGCGCTCCAGATCTCAAGGGCGCGGAAGTTACCGGCAATAATTTCTTGCCCCTGACGGGTCAGTTCCGCCACGCCGATAACAATAAACAGCGAGGTGTCTTTAATGCTGATGATCCACTGGTTACCCAGCGGCGGCAGCATACGACGCAGTGCCAGCGGTAAAATGACGTAGCGAATGGTTTCCCAACGTGAAAGACCGAGCGCCAGTCCTGCTTCACGAAAACCTTTGTGGATAGACAGCACCGCACCACGCGTGATTTCCGCAATGTACGCGCCGGAGTTGATCATGATGGTGACCACCGCCGCAGTAAATGGGTCGATGCGTAAGTCGTTAAACGCCATCGGCAGGGCGAAATAAATAAACATCACCTGGACGACGATAGGTGTGCCGCGGATCACTTCAATAAAGACCAGCGCGACGTGGTTGGCTATCCAACCACCGAAGGTGCGTGCAAAACCTGCCAGCAATCCGATTACCAGACCGCCAGCCAGACCGAGGACCGATATCCACAGGGTCATTTTGGCACCTTCAATCAGAAGCGGAATGGCAGGCCAGATAGCACTCCAGTCAAACTGCATATGTTGTTCCTGTTACCGTGGTGTAAATAATCAAATTCAGGGTAATTAATGGCCCCGGAGCGGGTTTGCGCCCCTCACCCTAATCCTCTCCCCAGAGGGGAGAGGGAACTGCCAGTGCGCTTTACAGGTGTAGCGTTATTATTTCGGTTCAGTACCGAACCATTTTTTGTAGATTTCGTTGTAAGTTCCGTTCTCGCGCAGGGTTTTCAACGCGCCGTTGACTTTGTCACGCAGCTCGTCGCTACCTTTCGGGAACGCAATACCGTATTGCTGCGCTTCCAGAGAGTCACCTACCGCTTTGAACTGACCGTTACCGGCGGTTTTGATGAAGTACAGAATGTTTGGCGTATCGTGCAGAACGGCGTCTGCGCGGTTGGTGCCCAGTTCCATATAGGCGTTATCGATGTTCGGGAACTGACGCAGATCTTTAGTTTTGATGTTTGCTTTCGCGTAATCAACGGAGCCAGTACCGCTCTTCACAGCAACCACTTTCCCGTCGAGATCTTTCACGCTTTTCACATCGTTATTGTTAGCTTTCACCATCACTAACAGGCCGCTTTTGTAGTAGCCTTCAGAGAAATCGATCGCTTTTTTACGCTCGTCGGTGATGGTAATGCCCGCCAGCGCCAGATCGACGTTTTTGGTTTGCAGTGCCGGAATGATCCCACTGAAATCCATCGGCTTCAGTTCGTAATCCAGCTTCAGCTCTTTAGCGATGGCAGCCCACAGATCAACGTCAAAGCCCACATATTTATCGCCCTGTTTAAATTCAAACGGAACGAAGGCGGTATCCGTCGCGACAACTAATTTTTTATCCGCGGCATGAGAAGAAACCGCAAAAGCCAGGGTCAGTGCAGCCAGTGAAACTTTTAATACAGACTTCATAGCATTTCCTTTTTTCTATCCACGGGACGATCCCCTGCGTGACATTCACATATATGAAAAAATCGTGCCAGTTTTGCAACTCATTGATTTTTCGAGATGCGGCAAAAACGTGATGCACGATTTATAGGGCAATACCCTGAAGATGCACCATTCTGGGGCACCAAACTGGTGCGCTAAAATTGTGCACTCAACACAGTGATTATTTAGCGTAAAACCTGATGAAAAAACAATCTTTATGTAACGATTGTGTGATGATGTGGATACAAAAAATTTACTTAATCAGCTGGGGATAGCAGATGGATGCACTAAATAAGTGCGTTGAGGCGGGCTGCAAAACAAAACGGCCTCCTGTCAGGAAGCCGCTTTTATCGGGTACTAAAGTTCTGCACCATCAGCGATGGATTTATTCGATGTTAGACTCGATAAACCACAGGAATTTATCCAGGTCGCGAGACGCGGCGGTCAGGATATCTGCGGTGTCGTCATCTTTCGCTTCGCCAATCGCTTTGCGTACGTCATTAGCGACGATTGCGTAACGGTCAGCCAGTTCTTTCAGGTGATCCTGAACGTTGTGGATGTCCAGCGGGTAACTTTTCAGCGGGGTTTTGCTGTTGATAACTTGAGTGGTCCCCAGAGCTACACCGCCCAGCTGCACTGCACGTTCTGCCATGGTATCCAGATGATCGATCAGTGCAGTGCGGAAGCCATCCAGCATTTCATGTACGGCAATGAAGTTAGCGCCGCGCATGTTCCAGTGCGCTTGTTTGGTAATCAAAGAAAGATCAATAAACTGGATAACCTGGCGATTCAGCAACTCTACTGTTGCTTTTTTCTCGCTGTCAGAGACATCGTTGCGGGTATAAAGCAGATTGGTCGCTTTTGATTTAACTAATTTAGCGGTACTCATAATTTCATATCCTCTTGATGTTATGTCCCAGTAATTAACGAGACTAAGTATAGCACCGGCTATGTGTTCCGCTATTCTGGCTGTTCCTATCACACTAATAGTGGTAACAAGCGTGAAAAACAAAACTAATAAAGATTCAATGAGTTAGATATATTGATAAGAACAATTCTTATTTATTTGCTCGCCAGGAATTTTCGGAATAAATATGCTTTTGCATAATTCGATATATAAAGACGGTGTAGAGGAAAAGTAGCGAGAAATTCTGCATGGTTATGCATAACCATGCAGAAATGTAAATTTAATTAATGTCTAATTCTTTTATTTTGCTCTCTTTACGTACTGTCAGCGTAGAACCCATTGAAGCGGCGATGATAGCGCCGAGCGCCAGCAGCTGTATGGGTGTCAGTGTTTCTCCGAGGAAAATCATCCCGGAAACGGCAGCCAGCGCCGGTTCCATGCTCATCAGCGTACCAAATGTCCGTGTTGGCAAACGGGTGAGGGCAATCATTTCCAGCGAATAAGGCAGAGCGGTCGAGAGAATAGCGACCGCCAGACCCAATGGAATAACCGACCAGTGCCAGAGTGCTTCACCAGCCTGAAGCGCTCCAATTGGCACGAAAATTAACGCTGCAATCAACGAACCAATTGCCACCGTCGCAGGGCCATGTTCCGCTCCTGCGCGTTGCCCACTTAAAATGTAAATAGCCCAACAAGCCCCGGCCCCCAGTGCCAGCGCACAGCCGGTTAAATCGACATGGGAAACGTCTTGCCCCAGCGGTAGCAGGAACCACAGACCAAGAACCGCCAGCACAACCCAGACGAAATCTACCGGGCGACGAGAAGAGAACAGCGCCACCGCCAGTGGTCCGGTGAACTCCAGCGCCACCGCAATACCCAGCGGTACCGTCTGAATAGAGAGATAAAAAAGATAATTCATCCCACCCAGCGAAACGCCGTAAAACAACAGCGGTAACCGTTGCTCTTTGGCAAAGCGCAGTCGCCATGGCTTAAAGAACGCGATGAGGATCAGCGTTCCTAATGCCAGGCGCAGCGCAGTGACACCCGGTGCGCCCACCAGAGGAAAAAGTGACTTAGCTAACGAGGCTCCACCCTGAATAGACGCCATGGCAACGAGCAATATGACTATTGGTAACCAGACCGGCATTTTACGTAATGAACCAGGCATCCTTTCTCCCACAAATATCTAGACTTAAGTAAAGCGTGGAGTGTACTGGATATACCCAATGCTGGTTGAGCATTTGTTGAAAAAATTTTCCCCCGTTTTGACTAAAATGCGCCAGGATTGATGGAATCATTAGTCTGGTGATTAGGATTAATCTGGATGAATGACAGGGAAAACATGCGTAATACTTACGCAGTTCTCTGAAAAAGTGATTTAAATTTAGATGGATAGCGGTGTATGGAAACGTTCTGTTACATGAAATGGCCCGTTAGACATCACAAATCGCGAAGAGTTTCCCATTAATTTTTGATATATTTAAAACTTAGGACTTATTTGAATCACATTTGAGGTGGTTATGAAAAAAATTGCATGTCTTTCAGCACTGGCCGCAGTTCTGGCTTTCACCGCAGGTACTTCCGTAGCTGCGACTTCTACCGTAACTGGCGGTTACGCACAGAGCGACGCTCAGGGCCAAATGAACAAAATGGGCGGTTTCAACCTGAAATACCGCTATGAAGAAGACAACAGCCCGCTGGGTGTGATCGGTTCTTTCACTTACACCGAGAAAAGCCGTACTGCAAGCTCTGGTGACTACAACAAAAACCAGTACTACGGCATCACTGCTGGTCCGGCTTACCGCATTAACGACTGGGCAAGCATCTACGGTGTAGTGGGTGTGGGTTATGGTAAATTCCAGACCACTGAATACCCGACCTACAAACACGACACCAGCGACTACGGTTTCTCCTACGGTGCTGGTCTGCAGTTCAACCCGATGGAAAACGTTGCTCTGGACTTCTCTTACGAGCAGAGCCGTATTCGTAGCGTTGACGTAGGCACCTGGATTGCCGGTGTTGGTTACCGCTTCTAATCACTTTGGTGATATAAAAAAATCCGCCTCTCGGGGCGGATTTTTGTTTTTAAGGTTTCGGGTCGAAAATATCGGTTCCGAGATGGTTGTAATCCACCTTCTGTAACTGGAAGTTGGTGATGTATATCGGCCCGGCTTTCTTCTCAGATATAAACGGGTATTTGATGTTAATTTCCTTCGCTTTAATTCCCGTCCACTGGGAGAAAAAGCCTAAGAAGTCATTGGCTGAGCGGCGGGCTTTAATCACACGATGCGCTTTATCGTCGCTGGAAATGACCATAAAAGGCACCTGGAAATTTTGCTGATATTTATCATCATGGGCAAGGTATTGCACGTCTTTGCCGCGCTCTTTAAAGGCCAGACCGTGGTCAGAAAAGTAAACCAGCGAGAAGCTGCTGCCGCTGTTGCGTAACTGATCGTACAGCTTGCGCAGTAAATCGTCCGTTTGCGTCATGGTATAGAGATAGCACGACGTTTCTTTCGATTGCACAAAGGTTTCGTATTTGCCTTGTGTCCGGTCGCAGGCCTGCGGATGTGAGCCCATAAGATGCAGAACAATCAGCTGCGGTTGCGAGTGCTCTTGCTCCAGCACTTGAGCGGTCATATCCAGTAACGCTTCGTCTTTGGTGTTTTTATCTGCTTCAAAATTACCTTCTTTCAGGAAGTACACTTCATCTGCTCGTTTGGCGATGCTGGCGATAGCAGTATCGTATTCGCCGATTTGGCCCTGGTTGGAAAACCACCAGGTCTGGAAGCCCGCGCGATTTGCCAGGGTGACAAAGTTATCCTGAAACTGTGGTTTGCCATCGACTACGCGATTGAGCGTTAAGCCAAGCGATTTCTGCGTGGAGCCACTGGCGGCAATGTAGTCAGCAAATATCAAACCGTTAACGCTGCTGGCAAACGGGGTATTGTCCCAGTGACCGCCAAAGGCACCTAGGGCATCGCGACGCGCGCTTTCACCGATCACCACCACATAGGTCTGATACTTCGGCTTAACGGCAGTGACCGTCCAGGTATCTTTCATTCCGGAAAGTTTTGCCATCCGTTCTTGCTCTTCAATCACCTCGTTATTATTGACGATGACATCCTTAGCAAAACGAAATACCGGATAGCCAGTATCTTTCAGTTTAAATACGCCGCCCCAGGCCAGGTTTTGCACGGGAGCAACAAAAAATGTCGCCACACTGAATACCAGACACAGGCTGTCGAAGGTATTCCAGCGCGCTTTTTCATTCTCTTTTTTTCGCCTGATTGCTATTACGCCGAGCGCAAAAATAAATAAGCCGACCAGGTAGCTGTACCACGGAAAAATCGTCAGGATTTCGGTCGACTCTTCCATATTGGTGGAGTGCAATGCCAGCAATGTATTGAAATTAGGCGCGCCGTAGGCCTGAGCAAAAGGGAAATAACAAGCCGCCACCAGCGAACTGACACCGACCAGAACTTTTTGTACGCGAGGCAATGTTCGCCATAGCAAAAGCAAAATAGCCGTAAACGCAGCGGTGTAGAGCAAACTGAAGGGGTAACCTAAGCCGAGGTTAATTAATAGCGACTGTAAAAAGTAGAACGCAGTCCACGGGCTAAATACCCGGCTACGGGTAACAAGCGATTCTTTGAGGGTTAAATTCATATGCCACTATCGTAACAAACGCCATGTGCTTACCCTGGCGTCAAGGGTCAATACCTGCAAGAGTGCGTGAAGAGGGGAAAGGGGTCCGCATCCGCGAGCCGCAATATACGCAGGGCTGCAAGAAGATAGAGCGAGCCGCCGTTCAGGTCAACTACTGACGAACAAATCTTTTGCGAAGGGGATTGCAAATCCGACAAAAAGTGGGGTTTTTCAGACCAAAACGCGTTATGCCTGCATGAAAGCAGGAGGGAAGCGGCGTACCGCGACGCCGCTATTTATCGGAAGGTTTATCTTGCTGCGGTTTGTTGTTGACCATATCGCACAACATAGAGAGCAGCATTAACCGTACTTTAAAGGGAGAATGACTAAACACGCGCATACACCTCTTGAACTCATTCATAAGACCTCCTGACTTGCTATTCCCGTCGATCCTTGAGGGATGATTGCATTACATACAGATATAGCACAGGCTATATTATATAGCTATTGCTAAAACGTTAATTTTTTGTACCTTCGCAACTCTGGTTTACAATGTGCGCACGAAATGAGAACGCTATGTATGCGTCACCATAATGAGGAAGCACAATGAGTCGTCGCGCAGGTACGCCAACAGCAAAAAAAGTGACGCAGTTAGTGAACGTGGAAGAGCACGTTGAAGGGTTCCGCCAGGTCAGAGAGGCGCATCGGCGCGAGCTTATTGATGATTACGTTGAGCTGATTTCTGACTTGATCAGGGAAGTGGGGGAAGCTCGTCAGGTAGACATGGCTGCTCGTTTGGGAGTTTCGCAACCGACGGTGGCTAAAATGCTTAAGCGACTAGCAACCATGGGGCTGATTGAAATGATCCCCTGGCGAGGCGTGTTTTTAACGGCAGAAGGAGAGAAGCTGGCGCAGGAAAGCCGCGAGCGACATCAGATAGTCGAAAATTTCTTATTGGTGTTGGGCGTCAGTCCGGAAATCGCCCGTCGCGACGCGGAAGGCATGGAGCACCATGTTAGTGAAGAGACGCTGGATGCCTTTCGTTTGTTTACCCAGAAACACGGTGCCAAATGAGCCTGCCTTTTTTACGCACGCTGCAAGGCGATCGTTTTTTTCAGTTATTAATTCTTGTTGGTATCGGATTAAGTTTTTTCGTTCCCTTTGCACCGAAATCCTGGCCTGCTGCTATCGACTGGCACACCATCATCACCTTAAGCGGCTTGATGCTGCTGACCAAAGGTGTGGAGTTAAGCGGCTATTTTGATGTGCTGGGGCGCAAAATGGTGCGCCGCTTTGCTACGGAACGTCGGCTGGCGATGTTTATGGTGCTGGCGGCGGCGCTGCTTTCTACCTTTCTAACCAACGATGTCGCGCTGTTTATTGTTGTTCCGCTGACTATCACGCTAAAAAGACTGTGTGAGATCCCGGTTAATCGGCTGATTATTTTTGAGGCGCTGGCAGTCAACGCTGGTTCGCTACTGACGCCAATTGGCAACCCGCAAAATATTCTTATCTGGGGACGTTCTGGTCTTTCGTTTGCCGGATTTATTGCCCAAATGGCACCGCTGGCTGGCGCAATGATGCTGACGCTCCTGCTGTTGTGCTGGTGTTGTTTCCCTGGAAAGGCACTCCAATACCATACGGGGGTGCAAACACCGGAGTGGAAACCGCGGCTGGTGTGGAGTTGTCTGGGGCTGTATATCGTCTTTCTGACGGCGCTGGAGTTCAAACAAGAGCTGTGGGGACTGGTGATTGTGGCGGTGGGCTTTGCGCTGCTGGCACGTCGCGTGGTGTTGAGTGTGGACTGGACGCTGCTGCTGGTGTTTATGGCGATGTTTATCGACGTCCATTTACTGACCCAGCTTCCAGCGTTGCAAGGCGTGTTGGGTAACGTGAGTCATTTATCTGAACCCGGATTATGGTTAACGGCAATCGGTTTATCGCAGGTGATCAGTAACGTGCCGAGTACTATATTGTTGCTGAACTATGTGCCGCCGTCTTTATTACTGGCATGGGCGGTAAACGTAGGTGGCTTTGGGTTATTACCCGGATCGCTGGCAAATTTGATTGCGCTACGTATGGCGAACGATCGCCGCATCTGGTGGCGTTTCCATCTCTATTCAATACCGATGCTGTTGTGGGCGGCGCTGGTGGGATATGTTTGGTTGGTTATGATCCCGGACTGGTAAGGTCTGGCAAATAAAAAAGGCGGATTATGAGTCCGCCTTTGTTTTACGTTTTGACGATTAATTCAGACGAACCGGCATCCCGGAACGATTTTTGATCGCTTCATCAAGAACAACCTGGTCAACATCTGGCTGACCGGTCACTGTCTGCACGCTCTTCGTCAGGGTAATTGGCACAATTTCCTGACCTTCAAACTGGGCTTCGGTGGTAGACAGCGGATTATGGACTTCAATATAACGGCTGCCGTCTGGCTCGGTGGTCGCTTTTACCGGCTCATCAATAAACTGTACGCGGGTACCGACCGGTACTTTCTCGAACAGGAATTTGATGTCTTCGTTACGCAGACGCACACAACCATGACTTACACGCAGGCCGATACCGAAGTTGGCGTTGGTGCCATGGATAGCATACAGGCGACCGATGTAGAGTGCATACAGCCCCATCGGGTTATCCGGACCTGCCGGAACGACAGCCGGAAGCGGTTCGCCCGCAGCGCGGTACTCTGCGTGCATTTTGGCGGTCGGCGTCCAGGTCGGGCCTGCTTTCTTACGCTCAACTTTGGTGGTCCAGTTGATAGGCGTATCTTTGCCTAACTGACCAATGCCGATCGGCAGCACGATAACGGTGTTGGTCCCTTTCGGATAGTAATACAGACGCATCTCTGCACTGTTAATGACGATGCCTTCATGAACAGTATCCGGCAGGATCAGCTGCTGCGGAATGTTCAGTACAGTACCGCCTTTCGGCAGGAAGGTATCCACACCCGGGTTCGCTTCCATCATATTGGAAAGCCCCATCTGGTACTCCGCAGCAAAATACTCCAGCGGCTGAGTGTTACCTTCAGGAATGGTGATCACCTGATTCTGACCAACCAGGCGACTCCCGTCGGTTGGCAGAGGATAAGTTACCGCAGAGGCGGTACTGCAAAAGCCGACAACAGCGAAGGCCGCTGCGAATAATGTTTTCAATTTCATATTCATGTTAAGCGAGATTTTGTGCCTGGCAGGCCATTGGGTTGAGAATATTAGAGTATTGGAAGCGCATTATAAGTTCATTCCAGCTCACAGTGAAATCAGATGTGTACGAAATCACATTTTTTGCCTTTGGCTTGAGTGTAGACCTTAAGCGAGGAGCAGGATCTTCTTTCAGACTTATGGCATAATGCGCGGTTTGTCATATCTCTTTTCAGGATACGCCTGTGTTAGTTTCCAGTAACGTCACCATGCAGTTCGGCAGTAAGCCGTTGTTTGAAAACATTTCCGTCAAATTTGGCGGCGGCAACCGTTACGGCCTGATTGGCGCGAACGGTAGTGGTAAATCCACCTTTATGAAGATCCTCGGCGGCGACTTAGAGCCGACTTTGGGTAACGTTTCCCTCGATCCCAACGAGCGCATTGGTAAGCTGCGTCAGGATCAGTTTGCCTTTGAAGAGTTCACTGTGCTGGATACGGTGATCATGGGGCATAAAGAGTTGTGGGAAGTGAAGCAGGAGCGTGACCGCATCTATGCTTTGCCGGAAATGAGTGAGGAAGACGGCTATAAAGTGGCCGATCTGGAAGTTAAATACGGCGAAATGGACGGTTACTCTGCGGAAGCTCGCGCCGGTGAATTGTTGCTTGGCGTGGGAATTCCAGTGGAACAGCACTACGGCCCGATGAGTGAAGTTGCTCCTGGCTGGAAGCTGCGTGTGCTTCTGGCGCAGGCGCTGTTTGCTGATCCGGATATTCTCCTGCTCGACGAACCGACCAACAACCTCGACATCGACACCATTCGCTGGCTGGAACAGGTGCTGAACGAGCGTGACAGCACCATGATCATCATCTCGCACGACCGTCACTTCCTTAACATGGTCTGTACCCACATGGCGGATCTGGATTACGGCGAGCTGCGCGTTTATCCGGGTAACTACGATGAGTACATGACGGCGGCGACCCAGGCGCGTGAACGTCTGCTGGCCGATAACGCCAAGAAGAAAGCGCAGATTGCTGAGTTGCAATCTTTCGTTAGCCGCTTTAGCGCCAACGCCTCGAAATCTCGCCAGGCAACTTCGCGCGCGCGCCAGATTGATAAAATCAAACTGGAAGAGGTTAAAGCCTCCAGCCGTCAGAACCCGTTCATCCGTTTTGAACAGGATAAGAAACTGTTCCGTAACGCGCTGGAAGTGGAAGGTCTGACCAAAGGGTTTGATAACGGTCCACTGTTTAAAAATCTCAACCTGCTGCTGGAGGTCGGTGAAAAACTTGCGGTACTGGGTACCAACGGCGTCGGTAAATCAACGCTGCTGAAAACGCTGGTGGGCGATCTGCAACCGGACAGCGGCACCGTAAAATGGTCTGAAAACGCGCGCATTGGTTACTATGCTCAGGACCACGAATATGAGTTTGAAAATGATCTGACCGTGTTCGAATGGATGAGCCAGTGGAAGCAGGAAGGCGATGACGAGCAGGCGGTACGCAGTATTCTCGGTCGTTTGCTGTTCAGCCAGGACGACATCAAAAAGCCAGCTAAAGTGCTTTCCGGTGGAGAAAAAGGGCGGATGCTTTTTGGTAAGTTAATGATGCAGAAGCCGAACATTCTGATCATGGACGAACCGACCAACCACCTGGATATGGAATCCATCGAGTCACTGAACATGGCGCTGGAACTGTATCAGGGCACGCTGATCTTTGTTTCACACGACCGTGAGTTCGTAAGCTCCCTGGCGACCCGCATTCTGGAAATCACCCCGGAACGCGTGATCGACTTTAGCGGTAATTACGAAGATTACCTGCGTAGTAAAGGGATCGAGTAAGTTATTATCCGTCACCCCGATACTGTCGGGGTGACGGCGGCTGATGACAAATGCAAAATAGCCTGATGCGCTACGCTTATCAGGCCTACGCAGTACCTGTAATATATTGAATCTGCAGGACTTTGTAGGCCAGATAAGGCGTTAACGCCGCATCAGGCATTAAGAAAGCGCACTTGTCAGCAATCTGAGTAACGTCGAATCGATTTTCTTAATCCCACATCAATTCACTTCCATTAACTCTCAAACATCCATGCCCAACGCTCGCTTACCGTGAATGTTGAGGTCGGCAAGCGTAAAGCGGCCTTCCCAGTTTGCTTCATAATCTTCCCGCGGGAAGTCGCCAGGTGATGCGCCTTTTTCCAGCGCCATTTTGACTTTGTGTGCATAAGCCCGATTTTTCTCGCACATTGGCGCAGCAGGGATATACATCACGTTGCCCCAACCCTGTTGATTGTCTACTGGCGCGACGGAGTGAATCACATCGCAGTGCCACCAGACGGAATCCCCTGCTGTTATCGCGGGAATGGAAGTCAGCGCTTTAAGCAGTAGTGGATGCCACTTCTCTGAAATGGGCAGAACTTTGCCAGGTGCAACCCCGCACAGTTCATCGTCCGGTACGTCATCCAGCAGCGGGCGCAATAAAACATACGCCATCGCTTCCGGGATAGGCACCACATGTAACAATCCCTGACCCGATAACATATCAGAGAGCGCCGTCCAGCCTTGAAACGTGCGGAACACCGAACATTTTGTAGTGTTATCTACCGTGTACTCTTCGACATCGGTCCGGTGTGCAGCATCCCAGGGATCGTAATCATCGAAATTACCATTAAACACATTGGCAAAAACGCGCTGATAAGCGGGTAATAACCACCGTTCCAGCGCACCAGAATCGGTATGCGCGCCCAGGCCTTTAGATGTAGTACCTGGAGGGCGGCGGCGGATCCTGTCTGGATAAATCACACTGATATCAGGATTAAACCACTGTTTGCCGTTGCTTTCAGACGTCCACAGTCGGTTTAGAAAAGATTGCACAGCAGCCATGTTTTCGCTCTGCCGCGCCTGCATCTGTGCTTGCGACCAGTAAATGGGATAGATTTCGGGACGAGAAGCCTCCAGCGAGCCGAAAAAACTGTCGCCAGGGCCTTTATAAACATCATCAAAATGATTGATATCAAGATAATCGAGCATGGCACGATCCCACGCCATCGCCAGCTCGCGAGGGAAATGGCCTTTTATGACTGCACAGCCGCGACGTTTAATTTCATTGCGAGTGGCATCGCTTACTGTACCTGCGGCAATATCACTATAAGAAACTTCCGGCCAAACCGGCAGCCCTTGCGCTTTTAGGGCATCGATTTCAGCAACACGCGTTTCGATTTTTGCAGAGAGTGTATCGAAAACCTGTTGCACATCACCGAGCTGTTCCCGCAGCGCAGCTTTCATCTCTCGGATAGCCGCTTTCGCATCTGTGGGCAGCGTCTCACAGGAAAAAGTCATATCAACCTCGCTTCTTTCATTCGAAAGTAAAATGATTACGATTGATACATTAAGTTAAAAATAAGTTAACGCAAGATAAAAATCTTGAGTCAGTGCACAAAGCGAGCAAAAAGGAGAGAGGCCGAAGTGGTCACTTCGGCCAGGGGGAAGATCAACTATTGAAAGGAGCGATATTATCCAGCACAGCCTGAATCACATTCAGCGCGCCTTCATGATTATTATCATCGGTAGCGTAACGGGCGATTTGTTTAATGTTTTCCGCAGCATTGCCCATCGCAAAGGAATAACGCGCCATTTTCAGCATCTCCGCATCGTTACCGCTGTCGCCAATCGCTACCACATTTTGCGGTGACAGATCCCAGCGTTTCAGTAACCGCGAAATACCGTTTGCTTTATGTAGACCGGGAATAATCAGGTCGATAAAGCCAAAACCACTGGTGACGGGTTTCATAATGCCATCCAGCGCTATGTGCAGTTTGTCGATCACTAACGGGATTTGTTCATCCGGCAGGTTGAGTGAAAACTTGAACAGTACGTCGTCAATCTCCTGATAATCTTTTACAGGTTTCAGGCGATGGTAGTGTTTTGCCATCAGTGCGACAAATGCTTCGGGGGCATTTTCGCTGACATATGCACTTTGCAGACCGCAGGCGACAAAATTGAGTTGCTTATCTTTTAGCAACTCGCCAATCACAATCCGCGATTCATGTCGGGTCAGTTCGCCGTGGAACAACTGCTTGCCATGTTCGTAAACCAGTGCGCCGTTTTCCGCGACAAAAGAGATCTCATCCTTTAGCTCAGGAAAGAACGAAATAAGCTGGTAATACTGATTACCGCTGGCGACAACGAACTCAATGCCGCGCTTTTTCAGTTCCTGATATTGCGCCATAAAACGTGGTTGGTTGTACGTTTTGACGTCGTTAAGAAAAGTACCGTCCATATCTGTGACGATAACTTTTACGCTCATAGGTGTGCTCCCGGCTCGAAAATGAAACCGTAACAGTGTAATAACAATGTGACGTAGAGCACAAATTATATTTCGAATGAAAGTAAGGATGAAATTGATGATGTGAATGATTTAGCCCGGCGACGACGCCGCCGGGCCGAGGAGATTACAGCATATGTTCAGTACGGGCGATGATATCGTCTTGAGCGTCTGGAGAGAGCGCGGTGAAGAAGGCGGAATAGCCCGCGACACGCACTACCAGATCGCGATACTGATCGGGATGTTTTTTCGCCTCCAGCAGCGTTTCGCGGGAAACGATGTTGTACTGAATATGCCAGCCTTTATGCACCTCGAAGAAGGTACGGAGCAGGATCATCAGTTTCTGCTTGTCAGATTCGTTCTCCAGCGTCGCCGGATTCAGTTTCTGGTTGAGCAACACGCCGCCGAGAATCGCTGCTGTAGGCAGTTTACCCACCGATCCAATGACTGCCGTTGGGCCGAGATGGTCAGTACCGGAAGCCGGGCTTGCGCCTTCTGCCAGCGGGGTATGCGCTTTACGTCCGTCCGGCGTTGCCATAGTCTGCGCGCCAAACGGTACGTTAGCGGAGATAGACGACGTACCCGCGTAATAGTTGCCGCCAACCGGACCACGACCGTAGCGCGGGTTATGGTACTGTTTCAGTTCGTCGATATAGGTCTGATAAGCGCGAGCCAGCAGCGTATCGACAGTATCATCGTCGTTGCCGTACTTCGGCGCACCGTTAATCAGCCGCTGACGCAGTTGCTCATGAGTCAGGCCGTCGAAGTCATCCGCCAGTGCGGCAGCCAGCTGTTGCTGACCAATCGCGCCCTGTTCAAACACCAGTTTCTTCACTGCCGCCAGGCTGTTGCCGAGGTTGGCAATGCCAACCTGCAGGCCAGAAACCCAGTCATATTTCGCGCCGCCTTGCTTGATACTTTTCGCTCGCTCAATACAGTCATCCACCAGCGCCGAGCAGAGAATATCGTGCACGTTCTCTTCCAGCATGGTGTCGACGACATATTCGATTTCGATTGATTTACGCGTGTAGTAACGGATTTGCGTATCCCACGCGTCCATCACTTCATCGAAGTTGTTGAAGTTACCTGCCGACAACGCTTTTTCTTGTGGCAGGAACACTTTGCCGCTGGTGGCATCACGCCCGCCTTCCAGCGCCGCCAGCATCACGCGGGCGAAGTTGATAAAGCTCATGCCGGTACAGCGATAGCCCCATTTGCCACCGACGGCGGTTTCGATACAACCAATCGCTGCATAGTCGTAAGCGTCCTGCGGTTCAATACCGAGTTTAATAAATTCCGGGATGACGATTTCGTCGTTGTTGAACGCCGGCATCCCGAAGCCGCAACGGATCACCTGTACGCAGGCGTCGAGGAAATCGTTGCTCATTCCCGCGTGGTAACGCACGCTGAGGTTAGGCTGAGTGGAACGCAGGCGACCGCAGGATTCGAGGATCGCGTAAGAGAGTGGATTCACCGCGTCCATTGGTTGACCATCAACCAGATTTTGTCCGCCAATGGTGACGTTCTGATACAGAGGACTTCCCGCAGAGGCTTTTGAGTGTGAGCCTGAGCGGATTTTGTTCACTTCCAGCAGTTTCAGCCAGCAGCTATGCAGCAATTCGATGGCGTGTTCGCGATCCAGTGTCTGGTTGAGTTCAACGTCGCGGCGATAGTACGGGTAGAGATACTGGTCCATACGACCAAACGATACTGAGTGACCGTTAGATTCGATCTGCAAAATCAACTGGATGAAGTAACACAGTTGCAGCGCCTGCCAGAAAGTCTGCGGCGGCTGGTGGGCGATAAGATCGCAGTTTTCTGCCATCGCCAGCAGTTCATCGCGACGGCTTTCGCGGGTTTCGGTCGCGGCCATTGCACGCGCCAGGGCAGCGAAACGTTCAATGTGTTCACTGACTGCCACCAGCACGATATCAATCGCTTTCAGGAACTGTTCGCCGTGCAGATCTTCCAGTACCGTCAGATTGATGCGCGAGCGACGTTCCGCTACTTTCTCGCGCAGACCATCAAGCCCTTTTTCCAGCAGCAGCGGGAAATTCACCGCCAGGTGCGCATCGCCGGAGGTCATATTGCCTTCCGCTTTAATGATTCCGGTCGCCAGCAGACCTTTTTGCTCATCGGTAAACATGCCGTAGCAGCGATCCTGTACCGTCTGACCGCGCCACCACGGGCACACTTCATGCAGAACGCGTTTGTTCTCTTCGCTCACCGCAAAGCCAGCACCGGGACGATCTGCCAGATCATCAATCTCTTTTTCGATCCACGAGACAGTATATTCCGGGAAGATCGGCGCGGCGCGAACTTCGCTTGCCTGGTTGCCGATGATCAACTCATCGTGCTTGATCCAGATAGTGCGATTCGCCAGGTGATGTGCCAGCGCCAGCGCGCGACGTACAGGGATCGGCTTATCGAGATGTTGTTGATACATCTCGGTATAGTGCTGCGCGCGCTCGGTACAAACCGGCGGTTTCACAATATGCACCAGCGCATTTTTGTGCGCTTTAATGCGGTCGCTGAGCGTGTCCAGTTTCAGTGTGGTCATGGTTGTTATCCTCGTAAGGTCGCGATTAACCCTTTCTGGCAGGCATACTGCTGGGCAAAGTCGAGCAGTTCTGGTGCATCAAGCGGTTTTTCCGGGGCGTCATAGGGCAGATTAAGTAAGTGATATTTGTTGATGCCCAGCGTGTGGTAGGGCAGGAAATGAATTTCGCCAACGTGCAGCTCGTCGGCGGCAAAATCGGTAATGGCTTTTACAGAGGTTTCGTCGGCATTAAAGCCCTGAATCAGTGGCACGCGGATAATGATTTTTTTGCCCGCTGCGGCGAGTTTTTTCAGGTTATCCAGCACCCTGGCGGCGTTACCGTCGGTCCACTGTTTAAACGCCGCGTCGGCAACGTGTTTTAAATCGGCAAGAAACAGATCGATATAGGGCAGAGAAGGGGCGATATATTTCCACGGCACATGCAGACAGGTTTCTACCGCAGTATGAATGCCGGCCTCGTGGCTGGCTTGCAGTAGCGCCATCGCCATTTCCGGCTGCATAAAGGGTTCACCACCCGAAAGCGTTAAACCGCCGCCGCTGCGATCGTAAAACGGTTTATCGCGCAGAACGGTCGTCATGATCTCCTCAACGCTTTTCACTTCACCACACACGGTTAATGCCTGTGTCGGACAGCAGTCGGTTAACGCCGTCAGATGCTCCGGGGTTAACTTTTCCCGATGAATAAGCAAACCATTCAGCGCGCGCTCAATCACTTCCGGCGCGGCCTTAGCGCACAGCTCGCAGCCTTCCAGACACAGTCGTGCGTCATACAGCAGATCCTGCGTGCGGGCGCGGCTTTCCGGGTTCTGACACCAGCGGCAGCCCAGCGAACAGCCTTTAAGAAATACGACCGTGCGGATACCGGGGCCATCATGGGTCGAGTAGCGCTGAATATTGAAAATCATAGTTGCCTCTCTGTTTCGTTCAAACATTAAAATACTTTCGAATGAAAGTTAGATTGATGTGCGTCAACTGTTCAGAGAGTTTTCCCGTGATAGTCTACATTCAGACAAAAAGTACATTTTGAGGATGGTTATGGAACTGTATCTGGATACTTCAGACGTTGTTGCGGTGAAGGCGCTGTCACGTATTTTTCCGCTGGCGGGTGTGACCACTAACCCAAGCATTATCGCCGCGGGTAAAAAACCGCTGGATGTTGTGCTTCCGCAACTTCATGAAGCGATGGGCGGTCAGGGGCGTCTGTTTGCCCAGGTAATGGCTACCACTGCTGAAGGGATGGTGAATGATGCACGTAAATTGCGTTCTATTATTGCGGATATCGTGGTGAAAGTTCCGGTGACCACCGAGGGGCTGGCAGCTATTAAGATGTTAAAAGCGGAAGGGATTCCGACGCTGGGAACCGCGGTATATGGCGCAGCACAAGGGTTGCTGTCGGCGCTGGCTGGTGCAGAATATGTTGCGCCTTACGTTAATCGTATTGATGCTCAGGGCGGTAGCGGCATTCAGACTGTGACCGACTTACACCAGTTATTGAAAATGCATGCGCCGCAGGCGAAAGTGCTGGCAGCGAGTTTCAAAACCCCGCGTCAGGCTCTGGACTGCTTACTGGCAGGATGTGAATCAATTACTCTGCCACTGGATGTGGCACAACAGATGATTAGCTATCCGGCGGTTGATGCCGCTGTGGCGAAGTTTGAGCAGGACTGGCAGGGAGCGTTTGGCAGAACGTCGATTTAACCGGACGTTCTGCATCCTCATAAATTGCTGATGACGTGGCGGAGTGCACCGATGCCTGCCGCGCTTGGAAATCTGTGCCCGAACCGTAGGCCAGATAAGGCGTTCACGCCGCATCTGGCGTCTGGAGCAAATGCCTGATGCGACGCTTGTCGCGTCTTATCAGGCCTGAAGGTGGCAATTACTGCCCGCACACCTCACACCCCGGATTGCGCATCAGTTTCATTTCGCGAAACTGACAGGTCATCGCATCGTACATGACGATTTTCCCGCTGGCCGGTTTACCATAACCTGCCAGCAGTTTGATCGCTTCCATTGCCTGCAACGAACCAATTACGCCGATCAACGGTGCCATCACGCCTGCTTCTACGCAGGTTAACGCGTTCTCGCCAAACAAACGGCTGAGGCAGCGATAGCAAGGCTCGCCGTCCTGATAAGTGAAGACCGTGATTTGACCTTCCATACGAATTGCCGCGCCGGAAACCAGCGGCACCTTCGCGGCAAAACAGCCTGCGTTCAGTTGATTACGTACCGCAACGTTATCCGTACAGTCGAGCACCAGATCGTGTTCAGCAATCAATGCTGCAAGTTCTGCGTCATCCAGCAGTGCATTGACTGGCGTAATCGCGATATGTGGGTTGATCCGCGTCAGGGCGTCACGGGCGGATTCCACCTTCGGTTGCCCGACCGTGGCATCACTGTGCAGTGTCTGGCGTTGCAGATTCGAGAGCGAAACCGTGTCGAAGTCGAGCAGCGTCAGGTTGCCGACACCGGCGCTTGCCAGATACTGCGAAGCTGCGCAGCCGAGTCCACCGAGGCCGACTACCAGCACACGAGAATCTTTTAGCGCCTCCTGACCGTCAAAATCAAAACCGCGCAGAATGATTTGCCGGTTGTAGCGCAGCATCTCCTGATCGCTGAGTTCCGCCATTACAGGCCTCCGAACAACGCGTTAAACGGTTCTACTTCCACCCATTCGCCCACTTCCACATTGCCGCGATCGCGTTCCAGCACGATAAAGCAGTTGCTGAGGCTAAAGGAGCTGAATATATGTGAACCCTGATGTCCGGTGGTCGTCACTTCCAGTTCGCCATCGGCGTTGCGTTGCAGCACGCCGCGCTGGAAATCAAGACGTCCTGGCGTTTTTTTCAGGCGGGACGCTGTGCGTACGCGCTGGCGCGCGGGCAGGCCGCTGGCGGTGTTGCCGCTTAGTTTTGCCAGCAAAGGCTGTACCAGTTGATAGAAGGTCAGCGTCGCTGAAACCGGGTTGCCCGGCAGGCCGCAGAACCAGCTATTGCTGAGTTTACCGAACGCGAACGGTTTACCTGGTTTAATCGCCAGCTTCCAGAAGGCGATCTCCCCCAGCTCTTCAAGAATCGTTTTGGTGTAATCCGCTTCACCCACTGAAACACCGCCGGAACTGATCACCACATCCGCCTGGCTGTCGGCTTCAATAAATGCGGCGCGCAGGGCATGGGGATCGTCGCGGATAATCCCTAAGTTGATTACCTCGCAACCCAGCTGTTCTAACATCAGGTGTACGGCGAGACGGTTGGTATCGTAGATTTGGCCGTCGCCCAGCGGCTGGCCTGGCAACTGGAGTTCATCACCGGTAGAAAAAAGCGCTACACGCACTTTACGAATCACCGGAACTTCGGCAATCCCCAGTGAAGCAATTACTGGCAGCTCTGCGGTAGTCAGGCGAGTCCCTGCCGGGAAAACAACCGCGCCCGCAGAGATATCTTCACCGCGACGGCGAATATTTTGCCCGCTACGCACTTCAGCAGTAAAACGCACGCCATTGTCCGTTTGTTCAGTCTGCTCCTGCATCACCACCGCTTCGCAGCCTTCCGGCACCGGCGCACCGGTCATAATACGAATGCAGGTGCCCGCAGGCCATTCACCATGATACGGCTGACCGGCAAAGGATTTACCGGCAACGGGCAGCGGTTGCCCGGAGGCAATATCGGCTAAACGCACCGCGTAGCCGTCCATTGCGGAGTTATCAAACCCCGGAACATCAAGCGGCGAAACGACATCGCTCGCCAGAATACGACCAAAACACTGTACCAGTGGCAGCGTTTCCTGGGCGGTCAGTGGGGTGACGCGAGAAAGCATCTCATTAAGCGCGGTGTCGAGCGACATCAATCCGGTGGTAAATTCCATGAAAACACTCCTGCGGAGGCAAAATCGAATTTGCCTATTATGTCAGAAAAACGCCACAGACTGTATGCCACCTCGGGCGTAGCGCTGGGTCCTGCCTTTACATGCCATATCCATCTTTCTATATTCAAAAATTGAATGAGTAATTCATAAAAATTCTGATATTTATAACAAAAGTGGCGAGCCACCCTTAATGGACGAATACTATGGGCAAAGCAGTCATTGCAATTCATGGTGGCGCAGGTGCAATTAGCCGCGCGCAGATGAGTCTGCAACAGGAATTACGCTACATCGAGGCGTTGTCTGCCATTGTTGAAACCGGGCAGAAAATGCTGGAAGCGGGCGAAAGTGCGCTGGATGTGGTGACGGAAACGGTGCGTCTGCTGGAAGAGTGTCCACTGTTTAACGCCGGAATTGGCGCTGTCTTTACGCGTGATGAAACCCATGAACTGGACGCCTGTGTGATGGATGGTAACACCCTGAAAGCCGGTGCGGTGGCGGGCGTTAGTCATCTGCGTAATCCGGTTCTTGCCGCCCGGCTGGTGATGGAGCAAAGCCCGCATGTGATGATGATTGGCGAAGGGGCAGAAAATTTTGCGTTTACTCGTGGCATGGAGCGCGTCTCGCCGGAGATTTTCTCCACGCCTTTGCGTTATGAACAACTAATGGCAGCGCGCGAGGAAGGGGCAACAGTCCTCGACCATAGCGGTGCGCCACTGGATGAAAAACAGAAAATGGGCACCGTGGGGGCCGTGGCGTTGGATTTAGACGGCAATCTGGCGGCAGCCACGTCCACGGGTGGAATGACCAATAAATTACCCGGACGAGTTGGCGATAGCCCCTTAGTGGGTGCCGGATGCTACGCCAATAACGCCAGTGTGGCGGTTTCTTGTACCGGCACGGGCGAAGTCTTCATCCGCGCGCTGGCGGCATATGACATCGCCGCGTTAATGGATTACGGCGGATTAAGTCTCGCGGAAGCCTGCGAGCGGGTAGTAATGGAAAAACTCCCTGCGCTTGGCGGTAGCGGTGGCTTAATCGCTATCGACCATGAAGGGAATGTCGCGCTACCGTTTAACACCGAAGGAATGTATCGCGCCTGGGGCTACGCAGGCGATACGCCAACCACCGGTATCTACCGTGAAAAAGGGGACGCCGTTGCCACACAGTGATGAACTTGATGCCGGTAATGTGCTGGCGGTTGAAAATCTTAATATTGCCTTTATGCAGGACCAGCAGAAAATAGCTGCGGTCCGCAATCTCTCTTTTAGCCTGCAACGCGGTGAGACGCTGGCAATTGTTGGCGAATCCGGCTCCGGTAAGTCAGTGACTGCGCTGGCATTGATGCGTCTGTTGGAACAGGCGGGCGGTTTAGTACAGTGCGATAAAATGCTGTTGCGGCGGCGCAGTCGTGAAGTGATTGAACTTAGCGAGCAGAGCGCTGCACAAATGCGTCATGTGCGCGGTGCGGATATGGCGATGATATTTCAGGAGCCGATGACATCGCTGAACCCAGTATTTACTGTGGGTGAACAGATTGCCGAATCAATTCGTCTGCATCAAAACGCCAGTCGTGAAGAAGCGATGGTCGAGGCGAAGCGGATGCTGGATCAGGTACGCATTCCGGAGGCACAAACCATTCTTTCACGTTATCCGCATCAACTCTCTGGCGGGATGCGCCAGCGAGTGATGATTGCGATGGCGCTGTCATGCCGCCCGGCGGTGCTGATTGCCGATGAGCCAACCACCGCGCTGGATGTCACTATTCAGGCGCAGATCCTGCAATTAATCAAAGTATTGCAAAAAGAGATGTCGATGGGCGTTATCTTTATCACTCACGATATGGGCGTGGTGGCAGAGATTGCCGATCGGGTACTGGTGATGTATCAGGGCGAGGCGGTGGAAACGGGTACCGTCGAACAGATTTTTCATGCACCGCAACATCCTTACACCCGTGCGCTGTTAGCTGCTGTTCCGCAACTTGGTGCGATGAAAGGGTTAGATTATCCCCGACGTTTCCCATTGATATCGCTTGAACATCCAGCGAAACAGGCCCCCCCCATCGAGCAGAAAACGGTGGTGGATGGCGAACCTGTTTTACGGGTGCGTAATCTGGTCACCCGTTTCCCTTTGCGCAGCGGTTTGTTGAATCGCGTAACGCGGGAAGTGCATGCCGTTGAGAAAGTCAGTTTTGATCTCTGGCCTGGCGAAACGCTATCGCTGGTGGGCGAGTCTGGCAGTGGTAAATCCACTACCGGGCGGGCGTTGCTGCGCCTGGTCGAATCGCAGGGCGGCGAAATTATCTTTAACGGTCAGCGAATCGATACCTTGTCACCCGGCAAACTTCAGGCATTACGCCGGGATATTCAGTTTATTTTTCAGGACCCTTACGCTTCGCTGGACCCACGTCAGACCATCGGTGATTCGATTATCGAACCGCTGCGCGTACACGGTTTATTGCCAGGTAAAGACGCGGCTGCACGCGTTGCGTGGTTGCTGGAGCGCGTGGGCCTGTTACCTGAACATGCCTGGCGTTACCCGCATGAGTTTTCCGGCGGTCAGCGCCAGCGCATCTGCATTGCTCGCGCGTTGGCATTGAATCCAAAAGTGATCATTGCCGACGAAGCCGTTTCGGCGCTGGATGTTTCAATTCGCGGGCAGATTATCAACTTGTTGCTCGATCTCCAGCGTGATTTCGGCATTGCGTATCTGTTTATCTCCCACGATATGGCTGTGGTAGAGCGGATTAGTCATCGTGTGGCGGTGATGTATCTCGGGCAAATTGTTGAAATTGGTCCACGGCGCGCGGTCTTCGAAAACCCGCAGCATCCTTATACGCGTAAATTACTGGCGGCAGTTCCGGTCGCTGAACCGTCCCGACAACGACCGCAGCGTGTACTGCTGTCGGACGATCTTCCCAGCAATATTCATCTGCGTGGCGAAGAGGTGGCAGCCGTCTCGTTGCAATGCGTCGGGCCGGGGCATTACGTCGCACAACCACAATCAGAATACGCATTCATGCGTAGATAACATTCAGGCGGAGAATAAAATGGCAAGAGCTGTACACCGTAGTGGGTTAGTGGCGCTGGGCATTGCGACAGCGTTGATGGCATCTTGTGCATTCGCTGCGAAAGATGTGGTGGTGGCGGTAGGATCGAATTTCACCACGCTCGATCCGTATGACGCGAATGACACGTTATCTCAGGCCGTAGCGAAATCGTTTTACCAGGGGCTGTTCGGTCTGGATAAAGAGATGAAACTGAAAAACGTGCTGGCGGAGAGTTATACCGTTTCCGATGACGGCATTACTTACACTGTGAAATTGCGGGAAGGCATTAAATTCCAGGATGGCACCGATTTCAACGCAGCGGCGGTAAAAGCGAATCTGGACCGGGCCAGCGATCCGGCGAATCATCTTAAACGCTATAACCTGTATAAGAATATTGCTAAAACGGAAGCGATCGATCCGACAACGGTAAAGATTACCCTCAAACAGCCGTTCTCAGCGTTTATTAATATTCTTGCCCATCCGGCGACCGCGATGATTTCACCGGCAGCGCTGGAAAACTATGGCAAGGAGATTGGTTTTCATCCGGTGGGAACCGGACCGTATGAACTGGATACCTGGAATCAGACCGATTTTGTGAAGGTGAAAAAATTCGCGGGTTACTGGCAGCCAGGATTGCCCAAACTGGACAGCATAACCTGGCGTCCGGTGGCGGATAACAACACCCGCGCGGCAATGCTGCAAACCGGTGAAGCGCAGTTTGCTTTCCCCATTCCTTACGAGCAGGCCGCACTGCTGGAGAAAAACAAAAATATCGAGTTGATGGCCAGTCCGTCAATTATGCAGCGTTATATCAGTATGAACGTGACGCAAAAGCCATTCGATAACCCGAAGGTCCGTGAGGCGCTGAATTACGCCATTAACCGCCCGGCGCTGGTGAAAGTAGCCTTCGCGGGCTATGCAACGCCAGCTACTGGTGTGGTACCGCCGAGTATCGCCTACGCGCAAAGTTATAAACCGTGGCCTTACGATCCAGTGAAAGCGCGCGAATTACTGAAAGAGGCGGGATATCCCAACGGTTTCAGTACCACGCTGTGGTCGTCACATAACCACAGCACCGCGCAGAAAGTGCTGCAATTTACCCAGCAGCAGTTAGCACAGGTCGGGATTAAAGCCCAGGTGACTGCGATGGATGCCGGACAGCGGGCGGCAGAAGTTGAAGGTAAAGGGCAAAAAGAGAGCGGCGTGCGGATGTTCTACACTGGCTGGTCGGCTTCAACCGGCGAAGCGGACTGGGCACTATCGCCGTTGTTTGCATCGCAAAACTGGCCACCGACGCTGTTTAATACCGCGTTTTACAGCAATAAACAGGTGGATAACTTCCTGGCTCAGGCACTGAAAACTAATGATCCGGCGGAAAAGACCCGCTTGTATAAGGCGGCGCAGGATATCATCTGGCAAGAGTCGCCGTGGATCCCGCTGGTGGTAGAAAAACTGGTGTCGGCACACAGTAAAAACCTGACCGGTTTTTGGATCATGCCAGACACCGGCTTCAGCTTTGAAGACGCGGATTTGCAATAAGCAACGCAGGGAGTGGAATGCTTAATTACGTTATCAAACGATTACTGGGGTTGATTCCGACGCTGTTTATCGTCTCGGTGCTGGTGTTTTTATTTGTCCATATGCTGCCCGGCGATCCGGCGCGATTGATTGCCGGGCCCGAAGCTGATGCGCAGGTTATAGAACTGGTGCGTCAGCAGCTGGGGTTGGATCAGCCGCTGTATCACCAGTTCTGGCACTATATCAGCAATGCTGTGCAGGGGGATTTTGGCCTGTCGATGGTGTCGCGTCGTCCGGTTGCCGATGAGATTGCCAGCCGCTTTATGCCAACGCTGTGGCTGACCATAACCAGTATGGTCTGGGCGGTGATATTTGGTATGGCGGCGGGAATTATCGCCGCCGTCTGGCGTAATCGTTGGCCGGATCGATTGAGTATGACCATTGCGGTGTCGGGGATCTCGTTTCCGGCATTTGCGCTGGGGATGCTTTTAATTCAGGTATTCTCCGTTGAACTGGGCTGGCTGCCTACCGTGGGAGCAGACAGTTGGCAGCACTACATTTTACCCTCCCTGACGCTCGGCGCGGCAGTGGCAGCCGTGATGGCGCGCTTTACCCGCGCGTCGTTTGTCGATGTTTTAAGCGAAGATTATATGCGTACCGCGAGGGCGAAAGGGGTGAGCGAAACCTGGGTTGTCCTCAAACACGGGCTACGTAACGCGATGATCCCGGTAGTGACCATGATGGGCTTACAGTTTGGCTTTTTGCTCGGTGGTTCTATCGTGGTGGAGAAAGTTTTCAACTGGCCCGGACTTGGACGCTTACTCGTTGACTCCGTAGAAATGCGCGATTACCCGGTGATTCAGGCGGAAATTCTGCTTTTCTCGCTGGAATTTATTCTTATCAACTTAGTGGTGGATGTGCTTTACGCCGCCATTAACCCGGCTATCAGGTACAAGTAAGGATGCGACTATTTAACTGGCGACGTCAGGCGGTGTTAAACGCCATGCCACTGGTCAAACCTGACCAGGTGCGTACACCGTGGCATGAATTCTGGCGACGATTTCGCCGTCAGCATATGGCGATGACCGCCGCATTATTCGTTATTTTATTGATTGTGGTGGCCATTTTTGCACGCTGGATCGCTCCCTATGACGCCGAAAATTATTTTGATTATGACAATCTGAATAATGGACCTTCTTTGCAGCACTGGTTTGGCGTCGATTCACTGGGGCGCGACATTTTCAGCCGTGTCCTGGTTGGTGCGCAAATCTCGCTGGCGGCGGGCGTGTTTGCCGTGTTTATCGGTGCGGCGATAGGGACGTTGCTGGGCTTGTTGGCTGGATATTATGAAGGCTGGTGGGATCGGCTGATCATGCGCATTTGCGATGTGCTGTTTGCCTTCCCGGGTATTTTACTGGCGATCGCTGTTGTTGCGGTGTTGGGAAGCGGCATTGCTAACGTGATTATCGCAGTCGCCATTTTTTCCATCCCCGCGTTTGCCCGACTGGTGCGCGGCAACACGCTGGTGTTGAAACAGCAAACCTTTATTGAGTCAGCACGCAGTATTGGTGCCAGCGATATGACCATTTTATTGCGTCATATCTTGCCTGGGACCGTCTCGTCTATCGTGGTGTTTTTCACCATGCGCATTGGCACCTCGATTATCTCTGCCGCCAGCCTGTCATTTCTCGGCCTCGGTGCGCAGCCGCCGACACCAGAGTGGGGAGCAATGCTCAATGAGGCACGAGCGGATATGGTTATCGCGCCGCATGTCGCTGTTTTTCCGGCCCTGGCTATTTTTCTGACCGTACTGGCGTTCAATTTGTTGGGCGATGGTTTACGCGATGCGCTGGATCCGAAAATTAAAGGATAGTTACGTTTAAATATTGCTTGAAAGGGTAATCACCTCACAGGAAATTATTGCCCTAAGCAAGTGTTGTAACTTTCTGCTGATTTTGTAGAATCGGGTAATTTGGTTAAAAAGCCGCAGCAAGGGACTATTTTTGCAGCGGCACAGCGTTCAGATAGTTATTTTGTTAAATGTATTAACATGCTGAGTTTATACGAAAAGATAAAGATAAGGCTGATAATTTTATTTTTATTGGCAGCACTGTCATTTATTGGTCTTTTTTTCATCATTAACTATCAACTGGTATCGGAACGCGCGGTAAAACGTGCCGATAGCCGCTTTGAACTTATTCAGAAAAACGTTGGCTATTTCTTTAAAGATATTGAACGTTCGGCCCTGACATTAAAGGACTCACTGTATTTATTAAAAAATACAGAGGAGATTCAACGCGCCGTGATTCTGAAAATGGAAATGATGCCATTTTTAGACTCGGTGGGTCTGGTACTTGATGATAATAAATATTATCTCTTTTCACGGAGGGCGAATGATAAAATCGTTGTTTATCATCAGGAACAAGTAAATGGACCGCTTGTCGACGAGTCAGGGCGGGTTATTTTTGCCGATTTTAACCCATCGAAACGACCGTGGTCGGTGGCTTCAGATGACTCTAACAACAGCTGGAATCCGGCATACAATTGCTTTGATCGTCCGGGTAAAAAATGTATCTCTTTTACGCTACGTATCAACGGCAAAGATCACGATTTGTTAGCGGTAGATAAAATTCATGTCGATTTAAACTGGCGGTATCTGAACGAGTATCTTGATCAAATCAGCGCTAATGATGAAGTTCTATTTTTGAAACAAGGTCATGAGATCATTGCCAAGAATCAACTCGCTCGTGAAAAACTGATTATTTATAATAGCGAAGGTAATTATAATATTATTGATTCTGTCGATACGGAGTATATTGCAAAGACATCAGCAGTGCCAAATAATGCATTGTTCGAAATCTATTTTTATTATCCTGGCGGTAATTTATTGAACGCATCAGATAAACTTTTTTATCTACCGTTTGCGTTCATTATTATCGTGTTGCTGGTGGTATATTTCATGACCACTCGTGTGTTCCGTCGGCAATTTTCTGAAATGACCGAGCTGGTTAATACGCTGGCGTTTTTGCCCGACTCAACGGATCAGATCGAGGCTCTGAAAATTCGCGAAGGCGATGCGAAAGAGATTATCAGCATCAAAAATTCGATCGCGGAAATGAAAGATGCCGAAATTGAACGGTCAAATAAATTGCTCTCACTGATCTCTTACGATCAGGAAAGCGGTTTTATTAAAAATATGGCGATTATTGAGTCCAACAATAATCAGTATCTGGCTGTGGGGATCATCAAACTGTGTGGTCTGGAAGCCGTGGAAGCGGTGTTTGGTGTTGATGAACGCAATAAAATCGTCAGGAAATTGTGTCAGCGAATTGCCGAGAAATATGCACAATGCTGCGATATCGTGACATTCAATGCCGATCTCTACTTACTTCTGTGTCGGGAAAATGTACAGACATTTACCCGTAAAATAGCGATGGTAAACGATTTTGACAGCAGCTTTGGCTACCGCAATCTACGCATCCATAAGTCTGCCATTTGTGAACCTTTGCAGGGGGAAAACGCCTGGAGTTACGCAGAAAAACTGAAACTGGCGATTTCCAGTATCCGTGACCATATGTTCTCCGAGTTTATTTTCTGTGATGACGCGAAACTCAACGAAATAGAAGAGAATATTTGGATTGCGCGTAATATTCGCCATGCAATGGAAATTGGTGAACTATTCCTCGTCTATCAACCGATCGTTGATATTAACACCCGCGCCATTCTGGGCGCGGAGGCGTTGTGCCGTTGGGTGTCTGCGGAGCGGGGGATCATTTCACCGCTGAAGTTCATTACCATTGCTGAAGATATCGGGTTTATCAATGAGCTGGGTTATCAGATTATTAAAACGGCAATGGGTGAATTCAGACATTTTAGTCAGCGTGCATCGCTGAAGGATGATTTCTTACTGCATATTAATGTTTCGCCCTGGCAGTTAAACGAACCGCACTTTCATGAGCGTTTTACCACCATCATGAAAGAAAATGGCCTGAAGGCGAACAGCCTCTGTGTTGAGATCACTGAAACCGTGATCGAGCGAATTAATGAACATTTTTATCTCAATATTGAACAACTGCGTAAACAAGGGGTACGGATATCGATTGATGACTTTGGCACCGGTTTGTCAAACCTGAAACGTTTTTATGAAATTAATCCAGACAGCATAAAGGTGGACTCGCAATTTACCGGCGATATTTTCGGTACTGCGGGAAAAATTGTGCGCATTATTTTCGACCTGGCACGCTATAACCGGATCCCGGTGATTGCGGAAGGCGTAGAGAGCGAAGACGTTGCGCGCGAATTAATCAAATTAGGATGTGTTCAGGCTCAGGGGTATCTGTACCAGAAACCCATGCCATTCTCCGCCTGGGATAAAAGTGGAAAATTAGTAAAAGAGTAGTTTACGTATGTCCAGAATCAATAAGTTCGTACTTACAGTCAGTCTGCTGATTTTTATCATGATTTCAGCAGTTGCCTGCGGGATCTACACTCAAATGGTAAAGGAACGGGTGTATAGCCTGAAACAGTCCGTTATTGATACTGCTTTTGCGGTGGCAAATATTGCTGAATATCGGCGTAGCGTGGCAATTGATCTTATCAACACGCTAAATCCCACGGAGGAACAGCTGTTGGTTGGCTTACGCACAGCTTACGCCGACTCGGTTTCACCCTCTTATTTGTACGATGTCGGTCCTTATCTGATTTCCAGTGACGAATGTATTCAGGTAAAGGAGTTCGAGAAAAATTATTGTGCAGATATTATGCAGGTTGTGAAGTATCGACATGTCAAAAATACAGGGTTTATCTCTTTTGACGGTAAAACCTTCGTCTATTACCTCTATCCGGTAACTCACAATCGTAGTCTGATATTTTTGCTTGGTCTGGAGCGTTTTTCTTTACTGTCAAAATCGCTGGCGATGGATAGCGAGAACCTGATGTTCTCTCTATTTAAGAACGGTAAACCGGTGACCGGTGATGAATATAATGCTAAAAACGCCATCTTCACCGTTTCGGAAGCGATGGAGCACTTTGCCTATTTGCCGACCGGATTGTACGTATTTGCGTATAAAAAAGATGTTTATTTGCGGGTTTGTACATTGATTATTTTCTTTGCCGCATTGGTGGCAGTGATATCGGGTGCCAGTTGCCTCTATCTGGTACGCAGAGTGATTAATCGTGGTATTGTGGAGAAAGAAGCCATCATTAATAACCATTTTGAACGCGTACTGGATGGCGGGCTTTTCTTTTCGGCTGCCGATGTCAAAAAACTCTACAGTATGTATAACTCGGCGTTCCTGGACGACCTGACCAAAGCAATGGGCAGAAAATCCTTTGACGAAGATTTAAAAGCTCTGCCGGAAAAAGGCGGTTATTTGTGCCTGTTTGATGTCGATAAATTCAAAAACATTAACGACACCTTCGGTCATTTGCTGGGCGATGAAGTGTTGATGAAAGTGGTGAAAATCCTTAAATCACAGATCCCGGTAGATAAAGGTAAAGTCTACCGCTTCGGCGGTGACGAATTTGCGGTGATTTATACGGGTGGAACGCAGGAAGAGTTGCTATCGATTCTAAAAGAAATCGTTCATTTCCAGGTGGGAAGCATTAATTTAAGCACCAGTATCGGTGTAGCGCATTCAAATGAATGTACTACCGTCGAACGCTTAAAAATGCTGGCGGATGAGCGGCTGTATAAGAGTAAGAAAAACGGCAGGGCACAGATTAGCTGGCAGTAATCATTATTCGCAGGCCGGACAAATGATTTTGCCCGGCCTGAATTAATTAAACCCGGCTACCCCACAAATCGTACTCATCGGCGTGCTCGACTTTCACACGCAGGATATCACCCGGCTTAACGTTGGTTTCACCATTGAGATAAACCGCGCCGTCGATTTCCGGTGCATCTGCCATGCTGCGACCAATCGCGCCTTCTTCGTCCACTTCGTCGATAATCACCAGAATTTCACGGCCCACTTTCTCTTGCAGGCGCTCGGCGGAAATCTGCTGCTGCAGCTGCATGAAACGGTTCCAGCGTTCTTCTTTCACTTCTTCCGGAACCTGGTCAGGCAGGGCATTGGCGTCTGCACCTTCAACCGGGCTGTATTTAAAGCAGCCAACGCGATCCAGACGCGCTTCTTTCAGGAAGTCGAGTAGCATCTGGAAATCTTCTTCCGTCTCGCCAGGGAAGCCGACAATAAAGGTTGAGCGTAGGGTCAGTTCCGGGCAGATTTCGCGCCACTGTTTGATGCGCGCCAGTTGGCGATCTACAGAACCCGGACGCTTCATCAGTTTGAGAATGCGCGGGCTGGCGTGCTGCAACGGAATGTCCAGATACGGCAGGATTTTGCCTTCTGCCATCAGTGGGATGACGTCGTCCACATGCGGATAAGGGTAAACGTAGTGCAGACGTGTCCAGATCCCCAGTTTCGATAACTGTTCGCACAGGCTGACCATGCTGGTTTTTACCGGCTCGCCGTTGTGGAAGCCAGTACGATGTTTAACATCAACGCCATAGGCGGAAGTATCCTGCGAGATCACCAGAATCTCTTTAACGCCCGCATCTACCAGACGTTTCGCTTCACTTAACACTTCGCCAATCGGACGGCTCACCAGGTCGCCGCGCATAGACGGAATAATGCAGAAGGTGCAGCGGTGATTACAGCCTTCAGAAATTTTCAGATAGGCATAATGACGCGGCGTCAGTTTGACACCTTGTTCTGGCACCAGGCTCAGGAATGGGTTGTGTTTCGGTTTTGGCACGTAGTGATGAACGTGCTCCAGAACCTGCTCATAGCTATGAGGCCCGGTGATTTCCAGCACTTTCGGGTGGACTTCGCGGATCTGATCTTCTTTTGCCCCCAGACAACCGGTCACAATTACCTTGCCGTTTTCATTCAACGCTTCACCAATGGCTTCCAGTGATTCTTGTACCGCGCTGTCAATAAAGCCGCAGGTGTTGACGATCACCATGTCCGCATCGTCATAGCTCGGTACCACGTCATAACCTTCAGTGCGGAGTTCGGTGAGAATACGCTCTGAATCGACAAGGTTTTTCGGACAGCCAAGGGAAACAAAGCCGATTTTCGGCTGGGGAGTTACTTTGCTCATAGCTTAAAAAATATTCAGTTACAGGAAAGGTCAGGGCAGGGATTCTACAGAGTTCTGGATAAAATTTGTATCGCAATCTCATTCGCTGGCGGAGGCGAAGGAAATGTAAATTTTGTTAATTCGGCGTGAAGAATTGATCCTGGACAGCATTTTGCTCAAAAAATAGCCATACTATTTAATTGCAACAAGGCTGGAAAGAGGAGGATCGAAGTATGTTCGTTGACAGACAGCGAATCGATCTGCTGAACCGGTTGATCGACGCACGCGTTGACCTCGCTGCATACGTGCAACTGAGGAAGGCAAAAGGATACATGTCCGTCAGCGAAAGCAATCATCTACGAGATAACTTTTTTAAACTGAATCGCGAACTGCACGATAAATCGCTGCGGTTGAATCTTCATCTGGATCAGGAAGAGTGGAGTGCTCTTCATCATGCTGAAGAAGCATTAGCGACAGCCGCAGTATGTTTGATGAGTGGGCACCATGATTGCCCGACTGTTATTACCGTCAACGCCGATAAGCTTGAAAATTGTCTGATGAGCTTAACGCTGAGTATCCAGAGCCTGCAGAAGCACGCCATGCTTGAGAAGGCCTGAAAACTAAGGGGGAGAAAGCGTCTCCCCCTTCATGTTTAAGTTTTTGTAAAAATGAATTTGTTATCTCCTCCACTGACTACGCTTTAAGCCAGAGTCAATCCGGAGGCCTTATGCATCGACCATTCTTTTTCCTTGTGCCCCTTATTTGTCTTTCTTCCGCTCTCTGGGCGGCTCCTGCAACGGTAAATGTCGAAGTACTGCAAGACAAACTCGACCATCCCTGGTCACTGGCCTTTTTACCCGATAATCACGGTATGTTAATCACTCTGCGCGGCGGCGAGTTGCGTCACTGGCAAGCAGGAAAAGGATTATCTGCGCCGCTTTCCGGAGTGCCGGACGTTTGGGCGCACGGGCAGGGCGGCCTGCTGGACGTGGTTTTAGCGCCTGATTTTGCTCAGTCTCGCCGCATCTGGTTAAGTTATTCCGAAGTTGGCGATGATGGCAAAGCCGGAACTGCTGTGGGTTATGGCCGCTTAAGTGATGATCTCTCAAAAGTGACCGACTTCCGCACCGTCTTTCGCCAGATGCCAAAACTGTCTACCGGCAACCATTTTGGCGGGCGGCTGGTATTCGACGGTAAAGGTTATCTTTTTATTGCTCTGGGCGAAAACAATCAGCGCCCGACGGCGCAGGATCTGGATAAATTACAGGGCAAACTGGTGCGTCTGACCGACCAGGGCGAAATCCCGGATGATAATCCTTTTATAAAGGAATCCGGTGCGCGCGCCGAGATCTGGTCTTATGGCATTCGTAATCCGCAAGGAATGGCGATGAATCCGTGGAGTAATGCACTGTGGCTGAATGAACATGGCCCGCGCGGTGGTGATGAAATTAATATCCCGCAAAAAGGCAAAAACTACGGCTGGCCGCTGGCAACCTGGGGAATCAACTATTCAGGCTTTAAGATACCGGAAGCGAAAGGGGAGATCGTCGCCAGGACCGAGCAACCTGTTTTTTACTGGAAAGATTCGCCCGCCGTGAGCGGCATGGCCTTCTATAACAGCGATAAATTCCCCCAGTGGCAGCAAAAATTATTTATTGGCGCGCTGAAAGATAAAGATGTCATTGTGATGAGCGTCAACGGCGACAAAGTGACAGAAGATGGCCGTATTTTAACGGACAGAGGGCAGCGAATTCGTGATGTTCGCACTGGACCCGACGGTTATTTATACGTTCTCACCGACGAGTCCAGTGGGGAATTACTTAAAGTTAGCCCACGCAATTAGCTAACGGGAATCATCACCACTTTGCGCACTGCGGGGCGTTCAGTGAGTTGCTGATACCAGCGTTGCAGATTTGGACGCGGTGTCCAGGTCAGGCCAACATTAAACAAATTGTAGATGAACGGTGCGATAGCGATATCGCCCACACCAAACTCGTCGCCAGAGAACCATTTTACTTTTGCCAGTTCCGCATCGAGCAGGGCAAACAGGGCGTCGCACTCTTTGCAACTGGCATCAATGGCGGCCTGATCGCGCTCTTCCGGTGGTGTTCTGACTAATCCCATCAGGATCCCGCGATGAGCATTACTGAGTGTCTGGTTTGCCCAGTCCATCCATTTTTCTGCTTCCGCACGACGTGCCGGTGAGTCGATCCACAGGCGTTTTTGCCCGTACTGTGCCGCCAGATAGCGGACAATGGCGTTTGATTCCCAAAGAATGAGATCACTTTCGTCGTCACGTAACAACGGCACCAGCCCGTTAGGGTTCATCGCCAGAAAATCAGCATCGTGATTTATCCCAAACTCACGGCCCGCGAGAATTTGCTCATAAGGTAGTTCCAGTTCTTCGAGCGTCAGCAATACTTTTTTTACGTTGGTTGAATTATTCCGACCCCACAGCGTAATCATACTCACCCCTTTTCCGACAGGTAGCCACAGGCTGAACAGGACTCCGATGGTGAAGTAAAGTTAACTTTTAAGCAACAGCTGGCAAAAAAATGACACCAGAAGCAGCGAAGCGGCAGGATATTGCATAAACTTTAAAAACTTTACCAACTTACGGTTTCTTTAAGTTTGTGTGTGCGTTATTAATCACCGAACTTATCATACGGCGATATAACGTATTTTTTTTGAATGGATACTCGGGTGGCATTTATGACGCAATACTCCTCTCTCCTTCGTGGTCTTGCAGCGGGTTCTGCATTTTTATTCCTTTTTGCCCCAACGGCATTCGCGGCGGAACAAACCGTTGAAGCGCCGAGCGTGGATGCGCGTGCATGGATTTTAATGGATTACGCCAGCGGTAAAGTGCTGGCAGAAGGCAACGCGGATGAGAAACTGGATCCCGCGAGCCTGACTAAAATCATGACCAGCTATGTGGTTGGGCAGGCGCTTAAGGCCGATAAGATTAAACTCACCGATATGGTGACGGTCGGTAAAGATGCCTGGGCGACGGGAAATCCGGCACTGCGTGGTTCATCGGTAATGTTCCTCAAACCGGGCGATCAGGTTTCGGTGGCAGACTTGAACAAAGGTGTGATTATCCAGTCCGGTAATGACGCCTGTATTGCGCTGGCCGATTACGTTGCCGGGAGCCAGGAGTCATTTATTGGTTTGATGAATGGTTATGCCAAAAAACTGGGTCTGACCAACACTACCTTCCAGACGGTGCACGGTCTGGATGCGCCGGGGCAGTTCAGTACCGCGCGCGATATGGCATTGCTGGGTAAAGCATTGATCCACGATGTGCCGGAAGAGTACGCCATTCATAAAGAGAAAGAGTTCACCTTCAACAAAATTCGTCAGCCTAACCGTAACCGTCTGCTGTGGAGCAGCAATCTGAATGTTGATGGCATGAAGACAGGAACCACGGCAGGTGCGGGATATAATCTGGTTGCTTCGGCTACCCAGGGTGATATGCGTTTAATCTCCGTAGTGCTGGGGGCGAAAACTGACCGTATCCGTTTTAATGAGTCTGAGAAATTATTGACCTGGGGTTTCCGCTTCTTTGAAACTGTGACGCCAATTAAACCTGATGCCACCTTTGTGACTCAGCGCGTCTGGTTTGGTGATAAGAGCGAAGTGAATCTCGGGGCAGGCGAAGCGGGCTCCGTGACCATACCGCGTGGGCAGCTGAAAAACCTGAAGGCGAGCTACACGTTAACGGAACCGCAGCTTACCGCACCGCTGAAAAAAGGTCAGGTTGTCGGGACCATTGATTTCCAGCTTAACGGTAAATCCATTGAGCAGCGTCCGCTGATCGTGATGGAAAATGTGGAAGAGGGCGGATTCTTTGGTCGGATGTGGGATTTCGTGATGATGAAATTCCATCAGTGGTTCGGCAGCTGGTTCTCTTAATCTTCTGATAACCGGATGGCGCGAAACGTCATCCGGTTATACGTCATTAATACATCAACTTAATACGGTGCGTCTGCGCGTACTTCACATACTCATCTTCCGGGCAACAATCACTCACCACAATATCAAAGCGTTTCAGGTCACCCATGCGCGCCGGACGCACATTGCCAAATTTACTGTGGTCGACAACCAGCACATGCTTTTGCGCCATCGACATGGCCCAGTGTTTTACCGGCAACTCTTCAAGATTAAAACAGGTAGCGCCTTTACTGACATGCACGCCCGCCGCAGAATAAAAAGCGATATCCGGGCAAAAATTATTCAGCGTTTGCTGAAAATCGATGGGTTTGAAAATGGCGTTGCTGGCGTGAAATTCACCACCGCACAGAAATGCGCGGCAATGGGGTTTCTCTTTCAGCGCCAGAAAGGTATTTAGCGAATAACAAACGGCGGTGAAAGGGATTTCATTATCAATCGCTTCAATAATCCACGGCGTGGTGGTGCCACAGTCAAAAAAGAGGGTCTGATCGGGTTCTACCAGCGTCGCAGCCAGTTTTGCCGCCCGGCGTTTTTCTTCCACCAGGCGGGATTTTTGATCGCTTAACAGGTAATGGCTGGCACTGCGCGGTTCCAGAACAATATAGCCGCCGAGCAAAACGACGGGCGCACTGTGGTTGTTCAGATCGCGACGAATCGTCATCTCCGAAACCCCAAGCAGCGCGGCGGCGTCTTTAAGATGTAACTTATCGCTGCGTTTTAATTCTTGCAGCAGCTGCCCGATACGCTCTTCGCGACGTGTTTCCATAATCCCTCTGAATAGTTATTGAAGCGAGCCGCTCAATACTACACTTTTTAGCAGAGATCAGTCACGCACCCAGCCTTTGCGGATCGGTAATGCAAAACAGACGCGATACCACGATTGCAGACGTTGATAGAGTTTATGCCCCATCGCTTGCCAGATAATCTGGGCACTAAGGCAGCCAATCATACCTGCCAGCAATCCACCGAGCATATCCAGCGGCCAGTGGACGCCAAGATAAACGCGCGACCAGGCAATGACGACGGCCAGCACCATTAAAAGTGAGCCGGACCACAGGCGATGCCAGCATAAAAATGCCAGTGCAAAGGTGAAAATCACCGTACCGTGATCGCTCGGGAATGAGTCATCCGCCGCATGATGCAGGAAGTTATAGCCGATATTTTCGACAAACGGTCGGTCGTGCGGAAAAAGATGTCCCATCGTCCAGGACACAAACAGGCTGACCGCCAGCGCGATAGCGATTTTTATCACCAGTTGCCGTTGTGCTGTAAGCCCCCACAACCAAAGTACCGCGGCCAGCAGCGGCACCACGGTAATCAAATCTTTAGCAATAAAAATCGCCAACGAGATCATCCACGGAGCCGAGTCTGGCGTCGCGTTAATAAGAGAGAATAGAGAGAGATTCAAATTTTCCAGCATAACTTCCCGACGCAAAGTGATTAAAAGGGAGCCAATACAGGCAAGTCGTTGAGAATAAAGTGCAGGTTAAACTGGGTAAAGCGGCATCGTCTTATTTCCCTCAAGCGGCCTGTTTACGGTGGGTGATTGTAACGGGCATAGGTTAAATAAAACTTAAAGAAAGCGTAGCTATACTCGCAATAATGTAAGAATGTGCTTAACCGTGGTTTCAGCTACAAAATTCGCTTTCTCGTTAGCTGCGCTTTTATTAAACTCTGCGCGATTATTATTGGCGAAGAAATTGCATGCAAAATAAATTAGCTTCCGGTGCCAGGCTTGGACGTCAGGCGTTACTTTTCCCTCTCTGTCTGGTGCTTTACGAATTTTCAACCTATATCGGCAACGATATGATTCAACCCGGTATGTTGGCCGTGGTGGAACAATATCAGGCGGGCATTGATTGGGTTCCTACTTCGATGACCGCGTATCTGGCGGGCGGGATGTTTTTACAATGGCTCCTGGGGCCGTTGTCGGATCGTATTGGTCGCCGTCCGGTGATGCTGGCGGGTGTGGTGTGGTTTATTGTCACCTGTCTGGCAATATTACTGGCGCAAAACATTGAACAATTCACCCTGTTGCGCTTCTTGCAGGGCATAAGCCTCTGTTTCATTGGCGCTGTGGGATACGCCGCAATTCAGGAATCCTTCGAAGAGGCGGTTTGTATCAAGATCACCGCGCTGATGGCGAACGTGGCGCTGATTGCTCCGCTACTTGGTCCGCTGGTGGGCGCGGCGTGGATCCATGTGCTGCCCTGGGAGGGGATGTTTGTTTTGTTTGCCGCATTGGCAGCGATCTCCTTTTTCGGTCTGCAACGAGCCATGCCTGAAACCGCCACGCGTATAGGCGAGAAACTGTCACTGAAAGAACTCGGTCGTGACTATAAGCTGGTGCTGAAGAACGGCCGCTTTGTGGCGGGGGCGCTGGCGCTGGGATTCGTTAGCCTGCCATTGCTGGCGTGGATCGCCCAGTCGCCGATTATCATCATTACCGGCGAGCAGTTGAGCAGCTATGAATATGGCTTGCTGCAAGTGCCTATTTTCGGGGCGTTAATTGCGGGTAACTTGCTGTTAGCGCGTCTGACCTCGCGCCGCACCGTACGTTCGCTGATAATTATGGGCGGCTGGCCGATTATGATTGGTCTGTTGGTCGCTGCTGCGGCAACGGTTATCTCATCGCACGCGTATTTATGGATGACTGCCGGGTTAAGTATTTATGCTTTCGGTATTGGTCTGGCGAATGCGGGACTGGTGCGATTAACCCTGTTTGCCAGCGATATGAGTAAAGGTACGGTTTCTGCGGCGATGGGAATGCTGCAAATGCTGATCTTTACCGTTGGTATTGAAATCAGCAAACATGCCTGGCTGAACGGGGGCAACGGACAGTTTAATCTCTTCAACCTTGTCAACGGAATTTTGTGGCTGTCGCTGATGGTTATCTTTTTAAAAGATAAACAGATGGGAAATTCTCACGAAGGGTAAAAAAATGCCTGATTGCTTTGTGCGATCAGGCATTCTCGAATTAATGGTGATGGTCGTCAATCTGGTGTTCGATAACCATCCCTTCACCTACGCTGGCAAGATGGCGAACATAAGGATGCGGGCGGTAAGCCGGAGCTGGCGCAGGAGCCACATAGACGGTTTGCGGCACAGTCGCGACGCTGACCGCTTGTGGAACGCTGACTGAATCAGGAACCACAACCACTTTGTATCCACTCGGCACATCGACGGTGACACTTTGCGCCATCGCCACACCAGTAAAGCCCATTAAAAGCGCGCCCAACAGTAGACAATTTTTCATAAACATTTCGCCTGAAATAATGCAGCGGGTTAATTTCCGCGAATTATGCAGCCTTCATTCAGGTATTGTGTTGCCGGGCGTGCTGCCGTTTTTATTGGTCAAATGGCGCTTCGTGTTTAAGCACTTTATCGATCACATCCAGTACGCCTTCACGGTTATTGGAGCCTGCCCGGTATTTTGCCGCTGCGACGACCGCGTTGCCGGCATTTTCCATTGCAAAACTAAAGCCTGCCTGACGCAGCATCTCAATATCGTTACCGCCATCGCCAAAGACCACCACTTCGCTGTCGTCTATTCCCCATAATTTCTGCAGTTGGCGAAGGCCATTGGCTTTATGTACGCCGGGGATAATCTGATCGATGCTGCCGTTGCCGGTGTGGACCGGCACCATAATATCGCCGATGGCCTCATGTAATGCTTTTTGTACTTGTGGAATCAGTTCATCGGAAAGATTCAGGCCAAACTTAAAGAAAATATCTTCTAAGTTGTCAAAGTTATCGACGTATTCCAAACGGTGATAATACATTTCCGCCACCGTTTTCATGGCATCGTCATATTTTTTGAGCGTATAGGCGCTATTTTTTCCGCAGGCAATAATTTCCACTTCCGGGCGCGTCAGCAAATGTTCCACGACAGTAGTAAACGCATCCTTCGACAGCTCGCCATTAAAAACATCTTTGCCTTCACTCACTACCCAGCCGCCGTTTTCAGCCACAAAGGCAATTTCATTAGCAATTTCAGGGAAGAAAGAGATCAACTGATAATATTGATTTCCGCTGGCGACCACAAAGCGAATGCCTTGTGCTTTCATTTGCTGATACTGAGCCATAAACCGCTCACGGTTATAGGTTTTTTGATCGCTTAAGAAAGTACCATCCATGTCTACCGCAATTAATTTAATGCTCATCAACTATTCTCCATCGCCGTCTGCGTTTTGGTATCGGGTTTGGCGACGGCTTTCGCGACAATAGCCGCGAGAATAACCAGCGCCAGTACAACCAGCATTGCACTACGTAATCCATAATGTTCGCCGAGATAGCCCAGCAGCGGCGGCCCGACGAGGAAAGCCAGATAACCGGTCGTTGCTACCACACTGACGCGGGTTGGTGCATCGGGGCCGGTATCGCTGGCGGCAGAAATGGTCAGCGGGAAGCCCAGCGAGGCACCCAGTCCCCAGAGTACAACAGACACCCCAGCGACCCAGGCGCTATCGACAAAAATAATCAGCCCAATACCCAACGCCCCCATTAGCGCACTGGCCCGAACCACGGCAACGCGACTGTAACGGTCGATGAACCAACCGCCAGTGAAGCGTCCAACGGTCATCCCCAGGGTAAAACCGGCATAAATCAGCGAGCCGGAAGTGGGGCTAAAACCGTGACCGTCAACCATTAATAAGGGTAACCAGTCGTTGGCAGAACCTTCGGCAAAGGCCATCGCCAGCACCACAACACCAATCAGCAGCAACTGGATATCGCGATAAAAAGGTACGCCTTTTTCGCCATGCTGGGTGCCATCGGCAGCATTTTTGCCCGTACCGTCAGGGATTGCCTGAATGGCGATATATATAGGCGCGATGCCCACCAGCGCCGCCAATAAAATGTGCACCGTTGCCGGAACGCCAAAGGCCGTCAGTGCCATCCCGACACCAGCGCCTGCCAGCGTGCCCAGGCTATAAAAACCGTGCATCATCGGCAAAACCGTTTTATTCATTTCTCGCTCAACGGCGGCACCTTCAACGTTTATCGCCACTTCCGCAGAACCAAAACTTGCCCCAAAGACGCCGAGACCAACGGCAAAGAGCAGGGGCGATGTCAGCCAGAGTGCCAGACTTAATATCATCATCCCGACCAATGCGCAGGACATGGTGACCAGGATGACATTACGTGTCCCAAAGCGTTTCACTAACCACGCCGAGCAGAGAATACCGCTCATCGAACCGATCGACAGACCAAAGAGAACACCGCCCATTTCAGCGATCGAGACAGAGAGAATATCGCGGATAGCAGGCGTACGGGTTGCCCAGGACGCCATTAACAGGCCCGGCAAAAAGAAGAACATAAACAGCGCCCAGGTTCGGCGTTTCAATGCATTACGTGAAGAATTTACGGTCATAGATCACGTCAAAATAAGAAGAGGGAAGACAACATTAGCAAGGTTGTGTACATTTGTACACAATTGCAGACAGAGGAAATGACATGCGTCGCGCTAACGATCCGCAACGGCGAGAAAAAATTATCCAGGCCACGCTGGAGGCGGTGAAACTTTACGGAATACATGCTGTTACGCACCGCAAAATTGCTACCCTTGCCGGGGTACCGTTGGGATCGATGACCTACTATTTTTCAGGAATTGATGAGTTGTTGCTGGAGGCGTTCAGCCGTTTTACTGAGATCATGTCCCGGCAATATCAGGCATTTTTTAGCGATGTTAGTGATGCTCAAGGCGCATGCCAGGCTATCACCGATATGATCTACAGCTCACAGGTTGCAACGCCGGATAACATGGAGCTGATGTACCAGCTCTACGCGCTGGCTAGCCGAAAACCGCTATTAAAAACGGTAATGCAAAACTGGATGCAGCGCAGTCAGCAAACGCTCGAACAATGGTTTGAACCCGGAACCGCCCGCGCGCTTGATGCGTTTATTGAGGGGATGACGCTGCATTTTGTCACCGACCGTAAGCCGCTATCGCGCGAGGAGATTTTGAGGATGGTTGAAAGGGTTGCAGGGTAGTAGATAAATTTCAGGCAACAAAAAACCCACCAACCTTGAACCGAAATGGCGGGGTTGATGGGCTCCACAAAATGGGGACATCAAAGAAAAGCAGTGGCACTAATTAAGACTGATGCCCTGCGGAAAAGTTCTGCGGTTGTGCAAAAAAATTTCATTTTCAGGGCAACTTCAGTTTTATCCTAATCCTGGCCATACCATGACGATGATTGTCCCTGCCAGCGTCAGCAGGACGTTGGCGATTGCGTAGGTGCCCGCATAGCCCAGCGCCGGGATGTTACTGCGAGCTGTATCACTGATGATCTCCATTGCCGGCGCGCAGGTGCGTGCGCCCATCATTGCGCCGAACAACAGTGCGCGGTTCATTCGCAATACATAAGCACCGAACAAGAAACAGATAACCACGGGCACAAGACTGACAATCAATCCGGCAATCAACATCTGACCGCCAATCGCGCCCAGACCGTTATTAATACCGCTACCGGCGCTCAGACCAACGCCTGCCATAAACACCATTAAGCCGAACTCTTTCACCATGCTTAATGCACCCTGAGGAATGTAACCGAAGGTCGGGTGGTTAGCACGCATAAAGCCCAGCATAATTCCGGCGAATAACAACCCGGCAGCGTTCCCCATGCCGAAACTGAATGTGCTGAACTGGAAGGTGATCATCCCGATCATCAGCCCAATAACAAAGAAGGCGCAGAATGCCAGCAGGTCAGTGACCTGGCTGTGAATCGAGATAAAGCCGATGCGGTCGGCGATGGTTTTTACGCGGCGGGCATCGCCGCTGACTTGTAAAACGTCACCTTTGTTAAGCACGACGTTGTCATCTATCGGCATCTCAATCTGGCTACGAATGACGCGGTTAAGGAAGCAACCGTGATCGGTCAACTTCAGTTGTGCGAGACGTTTACCTACAGCGTTATGGTTTTTAACGACCACTTCTTCAGTGACGATACGCATATCGAGAAGGTCACGATCGAAAACTTCTTTGCCGTTACGGAAGCTGGGATCGAGTCGGGCATGGGCGTCGGGATAGCCTACCAACGCTATTTCATCGCCCATTTGTAGCACGGCATCACCGTCTGGATTTGCCAGAATCCCGTTACGTCGAATACGTTCAATGTAGCAGCCGGTTTGTCGATAAATACCCAGTTCACGCAGATTTTTGCCGTCGGTCCAGGCCACCAGCTCCGGGCCGACGCGATAGGCGCGGATCACCGGTAAATAAACCTTACGGTTGGCATCAGTGTCCAGGCCACGTTCGCGGGCGATTTGCTGGGCGCTGGTCTGTAAGTCCTGATGCTGCAATTTCGGCAAGTAACGCGCACCAACAATCAAACTCACCAGACCGATTAAATAGGTTAAGGCATATCCGAGGCTCAGATTATCCAGTGCCAGTGAGAGCTGCCTGCTTTCCATGCCGGAATGACGCAGTGTATCGCCAGCACCGACCAGAACCGGTGTCGACGTCATAGAGCCTGCTAACATACCGGCCGTCAGGCCAATATCCCAGCCAAACAGCTTACCTAACCCTAAGGCGATCACCAGCGCACTGCCAACCATCACCAGTGCTAACATTAGGTAATTTTTCCCATCGCGAAAAAAAATGGAAAAAAAGTTCGGTCCGGCTTCGACCCCGACGCAGAAAATAAACAGCATAAAGCCAAGATTAAGCGCATCGGTGTTAATGCTGAAATGTTGTTGGCCCAATAACAGCGATACGACTAAAACGCCAATGGAATTACCCAGTTGGATCGAACCAAGTCGTAACTTTCCGAGACATAGCCCAAGCGCGAGGACCACAAATAATAACAGAATGTAATTCCCATTTAACAATTCGGCGACGTTTATATTCACGGAGGCTAACTTCTTGTTTACTAGTAAGCTGTTGAAAGAAATGGTAATTTACGATAATGTTTTTTACCAGAATTCAGGGCGCAGATTCATTCAGCGCACCTAAACGATAGTAAAGTAACAATATATTTTACTAGTGTAATCACATTAGGTATCAACGGCTATATGAATTGCGTTGGCCTATATTAGCATGGAATGCGAAGCGGCTTTATCTTACTGAACGCCACACTGGCGAAAAATGTGTTCGATAGACGCAGTGTCAGGAGGAACGAGTGAAACATAAACAACGTTGGGCGGGGGCAATCTGCTGTTTTGTCCTCTTCATTGTGGTGTGCCTTTTTCTGGCGACGCACATGAAAGGCGCTTTTCGGGCTGCCGGGCATCCTGAAATCGGCTTGCTGTTTTTCATTCTTCCTGGAGCAGTTGCCAGTTTCTTTTCACAGCGTAGAGAAGTCCTGAAACCTCTATTTGGCGCAATGCTGGCGGCACCCTGTTCAATGCTTATTATGCGGCTGTTTTTTTCACCGACCCGCTCATTCTGGCAAGAGCTGGCATGGTTACTAAGCGCGGTGTTCTGGTGTGCGCTGGGGGCACTGTGTTTCTTATTTATCAGTAGTTTGTTTAAACCACAGCACAGAAAAAATCAGTAAAGCCCTCAACGCGAGGGCTTGTCAGACGATCAGGCGTCCAGATTTTCTTTCACCCATGCAGCAAAATCGGTATAGCCGCCGATATGTTGCTGATCGACAAAAATCTGCGGCACGGTTTCTACGGGTTTACCTGCCTTTTGTTGTAGATCTTCTTTAGTGATCCCTTCCGCACGAATATCTACATACTGATACTGAAAATCATCGCGTTCATTGCTCAATTTCTCAGCCAGATCTTTTGCACGCACACAGTAAGGGCAACCCGGACGACCAAAAATAACGGTTTGCATTATTTCTCTCCTCATAGATTTATGCCTGTAATGATCACGCTAAAATGTATTCGCTGAAAGTAGGTTTAACCTGTTGCATTAATTGCTAAAAGCTATAACTGTTAAACACAATAAAGTGAAAAGTTTTAGACTGAAGGCTCACTTTGCAGAGGGAAGCGTATGCGCGCGATCGGTAAATTGCCTAAAAGCGTGTTGATACTGGAATTTATCGGAATGATGTTGCTGGCGGTGGCGCTGCTGTCGGTAAGCGACTCCCTGTCGCTGCCTGAGCCATTTTCTCGGCCAGAAGTGCAGATTCTGATGATTTTTCTCGGTGTTTTGCTCATGCTTCCCGCTGTGGTGGTGGTTATTCTTCAGGTAGCAAAACGTCTTGCCCCACAGCTGATGAACCGTCCACCGCAATATTCACGTTCAGAAAGAGAAAAAGATAATGACGCCAACCATTGAACTTATTTGTGGCCATCGCTCCATTCGCCATTTCACTGATGAACCCATTTCCGAAGCGCAGCGTGAGGCGATTATTAACAGCGCCCGTGCGACGTCCAGTTCCAGTTTTTTGCAGTGTAGTAGCATTATTCGCATTACCGACAAAGCATTACGTGAAGAGCTGGTGACGTTGACCGGCGGGCAAAAACACGTAGCGCAAGCGGCGGAGTTCTGGGTGTTCTGTGCCGACTTTAACCGCCATTTACAGATCTGTCCGGATGCTCAGCTCGGCCTGGCGGAACAGCTGTTGCTCGGTGTCGTTGATACGGCAATGATGGCGCAGAATGCATTAACCGCAGCGGAATCGCTGGGATTGGGCGGCGTATATATCGGCGGCCTGCGCAATAATATTGAAGCGGTGACGAAACTGCTGAAATTACCGCAGCATGTTCTGCCGCTGTTTGGGCTGTGCCTTGGCTGGCCTGCGGATAATCCGGATCTTAAGCCGCGTTTACCGTCCTCCATTTTGGTGCATGAAAACAGCTATCAACCGCTGGATAAAGACGCACTGGCGCAGTATGACGAACAACTGGCGGAATATTACCTCACCCGTGGCAGCAATAATCGCCGGGATACCTGGAGCGATCATATCCGCCGAACAATCATTAAAGAAAGCCGCCCATTTATTCTGGATTATTTGCACAAACAGGGTTGGGCGACGCGCTAAAACCGCCACGTCGATGTATGATACGCGGGCTTTTGACCAGGTCTGACAGAGAGGTGCAGGGTGAAAATTGCCATATTGTCCCGGGATGGAACGCTCTATTCGTGTAAGCGGCTGCGTGAAGCCGCTATACAGCGCGGTCACCTGGTTGAAATTCTTGATCCGCTTTCTTGCTACATGAACATAAATCCTGCGGCGTCTTCTATTCACTACAAAGGCCGCAAGTTACCCCATTTTGACGCAGTGATCCCGCGTATTGGCACCGCCATTACCTTTTATGGGACGGCGGCACTGCGCCAGTTCGAGATGCTGGGGAGCTATCCGCTCAATGAGTCGGTCGCCATTGCCCGGGCGCGTGACAAATTGCGTTCCATGCAACTGCTGGCGCGTCAGGGCATCGACCTGCCTGTCACGGGCATTGCGCATTCGCCGGATGATACCAGCGATTTAATCGACATGGTCGGTGGTGCGCCGCTGGTGGTCAAGTTGGTTGAAGGCACGCAGGGAATTGGCGTCGTGCTGGCGGAGACGCGTCAGGCGGCGGAAAGCGTGATTGACGCTTTCCGCGGTCTGAACGCGCATATTCTGGTGCAGGAATATATCAAAGAGGCGCAAGGGTGCGATATCCGCTGTCTGGTTGTTGGCGATGAAGTGGTCGCTGCGATTGAACGGCGGGCGAAAGAGGGCGATTTTCGTTCCAATTTGCATCGTGGCGGCGCGGCAAGCGTCGCCAGTATCACACCACAGGAGCGTGAAATCGCGATAAAAGCCGCGCGAACGATGGCGCTGGACGTTGCTGGTGTGGATATTCTGCGTGCTAATCGCGGGCCGTTGGTGATGGAAGTGAATGCGTCGCCGGGGCTGGAAGGAATAGAAAAAACGACCGGTATCGACATCGCGGGTAAAATGATCCGCTGGATCGAACGCCACGCTACGACAGAATATTGCCTGAAAACGGGTGGTTAGTCGCAATCACATTACTGATCATGGTTTTGCCTGCGCTTTTTGCGTAAGCTGTGCCGGTCTTTTTATCGAAAGAGGTTGTACAAAATTATGACATCGCTGGTCGTTCCTGGTCTGGATACGCTGCGTCAATGGCTCGATGACCTGGGGATGAGTTTTTTTGAATGTGATAACTGTCAGGCTCTGCATCTGCCCCATATGCAGAATTTCGACGGTGTCTTTGATGCCAAAATCGATCTGATCGATAACACGATCCTGTTTTCTGCCATGGCGGAAGTCCGACCTTCAGCCGTATTGCCGCTGGCGGCGGATTTATCTGCCATCAATGCCAGTTCGCTGACCGTGAAAGCATTTCTTGATATGCAGGATGATAATCTGCCAAAGCTGGTGGTTTGCCAGTCTTTATCCGTTATGCAGGGCGTAACCTATGAGCAGTTCGCATGGTTCGTGCGTCAGAGCGAAGAGCAGATTTCGATGGTCATTCTTGAAGCTAATGCCCATCAACTGCTGTTACCGACTGACGATGAAGGGCAAAACAACGTTACCGAAAACTATTTCCTCCACTGATAACTCCTTTCGAGCACGCAGTCGCTGGTGCAGTGGCTGCGCGCTGCAAAATTATCTGCTGTTTTTAACCTTTTCTTAAAGATTATTTCACTTCTCTTGTGTCGATTTGGCTTTATCACATAGAGCAAATACGCATAAAAATTTGTTAAATACCGTTTTTTAATCCGAGCTATAGTCTCAAACCCTGGCTAAAGTTATTCTTGCGATGCTTTTATATAGCGAGCAGTGCTGGCCGGGAGAGAGTTCTCTTTTCTTACACCGCGCCGATAAAAAATATGCACGTTTATTGCATATCTTTCAGTGTGACAACTTTTGTTCGTTTGTTAACGAACTTTCAGAAGGAAAGAGATATGACCGCCTTAAATAAAAAATGGCTTTCGGGTCTGGTTGCGGGTGCTCTGATGGCCGTCTCTGTCGGCACGCTCGCGGCTGAACAAAAAACACTCCACATTTATAACTGGTCTGATTATATCGCCCCCGACACGGTGGCTAACTTTGAAAAAGAAACCGGTATTAAAGTCGTCTACGATGTTTTCGACTCTAACGAAGTACTGGAAGGCAAATTAATGGCCGGGAGCACCGGCTTTGACCTGGTGGTGCCGTCAGCAAGCTTTCTTGAACGCCAGCTGACAGCGGGAGTTTTCCAGCCGCTGGATAAAAGCAAATTGCCGGAGTGGAAGAATCTCGACCCGGAACTGCTGAAGTTGGTCGCCAAACACGATCCCGACAATAAATTTGCTATGCCCTATATGTGGGCGACGACCGGGATTGGCTATAACGTCGATAAAGTCAAAGCGGTGCTGGGCGAAAACGCGCCCGTCGATAGCTGGGACTTGATCCTCAAGCCTGAAAATCTGGAAAAACTGAAAAGCTGCGGTGTATCTTTCCTCGATGCGCCAGAAGAAGTTTTTGCTACCGTGCTGAATTATCTCGGCAAAGATCCAAACAGCACTAAAGCGGATGATTACACCGGACCGGCTACCGAGCTGCTGTTAAAGCTGCGCCCGAACATTCGTTATTTCCATTCATCTCAATACATTAACGACCTGGCAAACGGCGATATTTGCGTCGCTATCGGCTGGGCAGGTGATGTCTGGCAGGCGTCAAACCGCGCGAAGGAAGCGAAGAATGGCGTGAATGTCTCGTTCTCGATTCCAAAAGAAGGGGCGATGGCGTTCTTTGATGTATTCGCCATGCCTGCGGATGCCAAAAATAAAGACGAAGCCTATCAGTTCCTGAATTACCTGCTGCGTCCTGATGTGGTGGCACATATCTCTGACCATGTGTTCTATGCTAACGCCAATAAAGCAGCCACGCCGCTGGTAAGTGCGGAAGTCCGTGATAACCCGGGTATTTATCCGCCTGCGGATGTCCGCGCGAAGTTGTTCACTCTGAAAGTACAGGATCCGAAAATCGACCGTGTGCGCACCCGCGCGTGGACCAAAGTGAAGAGCGGAAAATAATCCGCAGCCTTAGATGCCGGGCGGGCGCACCACACCCGCCGGCAATTCGCACCATCATGGTGCGCTTGCACACATTCAATGCCGGAGAGCAGCCGTGAATGACGCTATCCCTCGCCCGCAGGCGAAAACCCGTAAGGCGCTGACGCCGCTATTAGAAATCCGCAACCTCACCAAATCCTACGATGGTCAACATGCGGTGGATGATGTCAGCCTGACCATCTACAAAGGTGAAATCTTCGCGCTGCTGGGCGCATCCGGCTGTGGCAAGTCCACGCTGCTGCGTATGCTGGCAGGTTTCGAACAACCTTCTGCCGGGCAGATTATGCTCGATGGCGTCGATTTGTCACAGGTACCGCCTTACCTGCGCCCTATCAATATGATGTTTCAGTCTTACGCGCTGTTTCCGCATATGACCGTGGAACAGAACATCGCTTTTGGCCTGAAACAGGACAAACTACCGAAAGCGGAAATTGCCAGTCGGGTCAATGAGATGCTCGGCCTTGTGCATATGCAGGAGTTCGCCAAACGCAAACCGCATCAGCTTTCCGGTGGTCAGCGACAGCGTGTGGCCCTGGCCCGAAGCCTTGCCAAACGCCCGAAACTATTACTGCTCGACGAGCCGATGGGCGCGCTGGATAAAAAGCTGCGTGACCGGATGCAGCTTGAAGTGGTGGATATTCTGGAGCGCGTCGGTGTGACTTGTGTGATGGTCACCCACGATCAGGAAGAGGCGATGACCATGGCGGGGCGCATCGCCATTATGAATCGTGGGAAATTTGTCCAGATTGGCGAACCGGAAGAGATCTACGAGCATCCGACTACCCGCTATAGCGCCGAATTTATTGGCTCGGTTAATGTCTTTGAAGGTGTACTCAAAGAGCGTCAGGAAGATGGTCTGGTGCTTTATTCGCCGGGGCTGGTGCATCCACTGAAAGTCGATGTGGATGCTTCAGTGGTCGATAACGTGCCGGTACACGTAGCGCTGCGTCCGGAAAAAATCATGCTTTGCGAAGAGCCGCCCGCCAATGGTTGTAACTTCGCGGTGGGGGAGGTGATACACATTGCCTATCTCGGCGATCTTTCGGTGTATCACGTTCGTCTGAAAAGTGGGCAGATGATTAGCGCCCAGCTACAAAACGCCCATCGTCATCGTAAAGGGTTACCGACCTGGGGCGACGAAGTGCGTTTGTGCTGGGAAGTGGACAGCTGTGTGGTGCTGACGGTTTAAGGAGCAAAGATGAGTACACTTGAACCTGCTGCCCAGTCGAAACCGCCGGGCGGATTTAAGCTGTGGTTGTCGCAGCTGCAAATGAAGCATGGGCGCAAACTGGTCATTGCGTTGCCATATATCTGGTTGATCTTGCTGTTTCTGCTGCCATTTCTGATTGTCTTTAAAATAAGCCTGGCGGAGATGGCGCGCGCTATTCCACCTTATACCGAACTGATGGAGTGGGCTGACGGGCAACTGTCCATCACTCTTAATCTCGGTAATTTTCTGCAACTGGCCGACGATCCGCTCTATTTCGATGCTTATCTCCAGTCGTTACAGGTGGCGGCGATTTCGACTATTTGCTGTTTAATGATCGGCTATCCGCTGGCGTGGGCGGTGGCGCACAGTAAGCCTTCGACCCGTAATATCTTATTACTACTGGTGATCCTGCCGTCGTGGACCTCGTTTTTGATTCGTGTCTACGCCTGGATGGGAATATTAAAAAACAACGGTGTGCTGAATAATTTTCTGCTGTGGCTGGGGGTTATCGATCAACCGCTGACCATTCTTCATACCAATCTGGCAGTTTATATTGGCATTGTTTACGCCTACGTGCCGTTTATGGTGCTGCCGATTTATACCGCGTTGATTCGTATTGATTATTCGCTGGTGGAAGCAGCGCTGGATCTCGGTGCACGACCGCTGAAAACGTTCTTTACTGTGATCGTGCCGCTGACTAAAGGTGGGATTATTGCCGGATCGATGCTGGTGTTTATCCCGGCTGTGGGCGAGTTTGTGATCCCGGAACTGCTCGGTGGCCCGGACAGCATCATGATCGGGCGCGTGCTATGGCAAGAGTTTTTCAATAACCGCGACTGGCCGGTGGCCTCGGCGGTAGCGATCATCATGTTACTGCTGCTAATTGTGCCGATAATGTGGTTCCACAAACACCAGCAAAAAAGCGTGGGAGAACACGGATGAATAATTTACCGGTAGTTCGTTCGCCCTGGCGGATTGTGATTTTGCTGCTGGGCTTTACCTTTCTCTACGCGCCAATGCTGATGCTGGTTATCTATTCGTTTAACAGCTCGAAGCTGGTGACGGTGTGGGCCGGCTGGTCAACGCGCTGGTATGGTGAGTTATTGCGCGATGACGCGATGATGAGTGCGGTTGGTTTAAGCCTGACAATTGCTGCCTGTGCGGCAACGGCGGCGGCGATCCTCGGAACTATTGCGGCGGTGGTGCTGGTGCGCTTTGGCAGGTTTCGCGGATCAAATGGCTTTGCCTTTATGATCACCGCGCCGCTGGTAATGCCAGATGTCATCACGGGCTTGTCGCTGTTGTTATTATTCGTCGCGCTTGCTCATGCCATTGGCTGGCCTGCGGACCGCGGTATGCTTACCATCTGGCTGGCGCATGTCACTTTCTGTACGGCTTATGTGGCAGTCGTTATTTCGTCGCGTCTGCGGGAACTGGATCGCTCGATAGAAGAAGCAGCGATGGATCTCGGTGCGACGCCGCTGAAAGTGTTTTTCGTCATTACGCTACCGATGATCATGCCCGCGATCATTTCTGGCTGGTTACTGGCTTTTACTTTGTCGCTTGATGATCTGGTGATCGCCAGCTTTGTATCCGGGCCGGGAGCCACCACGTTACCGATGCTGGTCTTTTCCAGCGTGCGGATGGGGGTGAATCCGGAAATCAACGCCCTGGCAACATTGATCCTCGGCGCGGTCGGAATTGTCGGATTTATCGCCTGGTATCTGATGGCTCGCGCAGAAAAACAGCGGATACGCGACATCCAGCGTGCAAGACGTGGCTGAAGACACTAAAATTTGCCAACCTGGCTACATAATGCCGCGCATGTCGCGGCATTGTTTTCATGGAAGACGAAACGTTGGGATTTTTTAAGAAAACATCTTCATCTCATGCTCGCCTGAATGTGCCTGCGCTGGTGCAGGTGGCGGCGCTCGCCATTATTATGATCCGTGGCCTCGACGTGCTGATGATTTTCAATACGCTGGGCGTGCGCGGTATTGGCGAGTTCATTCATCGTAGCGTACAAACCTGGAGTTTAACGCTGGTCTTTTTAAGCAGTCTGGTGCTGGTTTTTATTGAGATCTGGTGTGCGTTTTCACTGGTGAAAGGGCGTCGCTGGGCGCGCTGGCTGTATCTGCTGACTCAAGTCACGGCCGCCAGCTATCTGTGGGCGGCTTCGCTGGGGTACGGTTATCCGGAGCTGTTCAGCATTCCCGGTGAATCAAAACGTGAAATCTTCCATAGCCTGATGCTGCAGAAGCTGCCGGATATGCTCATCCTGATGCTGCTGTTCGTTCCCTCGACCAGTCGGCGGTTCTTCCAGTTGCAATAATGTGTATAATCGTCGCCCCTGATGATGTGAAGGTCAATGTATGCAGTGCGCACTTTACGACGCGGGTCGCTGTCGTTCCTGTCAGTGGATAACGCAGCCGATTCCAGAGCAACTCTCCGCTAAAACCGCCGATCTTAAAAATCTGCTCGCCGACTTTCCGGTTGAGGAATGGTGCGCGCCGGTGTCAGGCCCGCAACAAGGGTTTCGTAATAAAGCCAAAATGGTGGTGAGTGGTAGCGTTGAAAAACCACTGCTCGGTATGCTGCATCGAGACGGCACACCGGAAGACCTTTGTGACTGCCCGCTTTATCCTGCCTCATTTGCGCCCGTTTTTGCGGCGCTAAAACCGTTTATCGCCCGAGCGGGGTTAACGCCCTACAACGTGGCGCGTAAGCGTGGCGAACTGAAATACATTCTGCTGACTGAAAGCCAGAGCGATGGCGGCATGATGCTGCGCTTTGTACTGCGTTCTGATACCAAGCTGGCGCAACTGCGTAAGGCGCTGCCGTGGTTACACGAACAACTACCGCAGCTGAAAGTTATTACCGTCAATATTCAGCCGGTACATATGGCGATTATGGAAGGGGAGACGGAGATCTACCTGACCGAACATCAGGCACTGGCAGAGCGTTTTAATGACGTACCGCTGTGGATCCGTCCGCAAAGTTTCTTCCAGACTAATCCGGCGGTCGCCAGCCAGCTGTACGCTACCGCGCGCGACTGGGTACGACAACTGCCGGTTACACATATGTGGGATCTGTTCTGTGGCGTGGGGGGCTTTGGTTTACACTGCGCGACGCCTGACATGCAGTTAACCGGGATCGAAATTGCGCCAGAGGCCATTGCCTGTGCAAAGCAGTCAGCCGCTGAACTGGGCTTAACGCGTTTGCAATTTCAGGCGCTGGACTCCACTCAGTTTGCCACCGCTCAGGGGGAGGTGCCGGAGCTGGTGCTGGTTAACCCGCCGCGCCGCGGCATTGGTAAACCGCTGTGTGATTATCTCTCAACGATGGCACCGCGTTTTATCATCTACTCCAGCTGTAACGCCCAAACCATGGCGAAAGATATCCGCGAACTGCCTGGTTATCGCATCGAACGGGTACAGCTTTTTGATATGTTCCCGCACACCGCGCACTATGAAGTGCTGACGCTGCTGGTGAAGCAATAAAAAAGCCACAGGTGCGGCTTCAGATTGCTGATCAGGTGCGCTTTGTTCATGCCGGATGCGGCGTGAACGCCTTATCCGGCCTACAAAATCATGCTAAATCAATACATTGCAGAGTTGATGTGGGCCGGATAAGCGCAGCGCATCAGGCAATCTTACTTTTGTCATCAGTCTCAATTACTGCGGAAACCACTGGTCATTGATTTTCTGATATGTACCGTCAGCTTTAATTGCTGCCAGCGCGTTATTCAGTTTTTCCAGCAGAGCTTTGTTATCCGGACGTACAGCGATACCCAGGCCGGTGCCGAAGTATTGCGGATCGGTCACTTTTTCAGTCGCAACGCCCAGTTGCGGATTGGTTTTCAGCCATTCGTTTACCACCGCGGTGTCACCAAATACCCCATCAATACGACCATTTTTCAGATCGATAAAGGCATTCTGATAACTGTCATAGGAGACAGTTTTCACTTCCGGGTGCTGATCCTGAATATATTTCTGGTGCGTCGTACCGTTTTCCATCCCAATGCGTTTGCCTTTCAGGTCGGCAAACGTTTTGTAGGTATCTTTTTTGGCAATCACGACGGCTGAGTTTTCATAGTAGGGTGTGGTAAACGAAACCTGCTTGCTACGCTCCGGGGTGATATCCATACCGGAGATTACGGCGTCATATTTTCTGAATTTCAGTGACGGGATCAGGCTGTCGAACGCGTGATTAGTAAAAGTACATTCTGCCTGCATTTGTTTGCACAAGGCTTTTGCCAGATCGATATCAAAGCCGACAATCTCATTATTAGCACCTATAGATTCAAAGGGTGGATAGGTGGCTGAAACGCCAAAATTGATTTTCTCTGCGGCAGAAGCACCGAAAGTAAAGGAAGCAAGTAATGCGGCAAGAACTAACTTTTTCATGATGGAACTCCCGTCTGTCAATCTTATGATTTTTGGCCGTGTCTGCGGCATGGGATAACAATGCCATTAAGTGAATTTATATGCAATAAATATGATTAAATAACTTAAATGAAATAAAAAAAGACGGACAACTTAGTGAGTTGTCCGTCTTCATTATAAGAATTTATGCACTATGTAGGCCGGATAAGGCGTCCACGCCACATCCGGCACAGGCACCGTGCTGATGTCTGATGCGACGCTGGCGCGTCTTATCAGACCTACAAACCCCCCGGCGAATGTACGCAGCTACATTAATTCCGCCGTTCGAATGCCAGTGCTTTGCGCTCGATCAGACGCATCATCAGCGTCAGCAGGCCGTTAACGATCAGGTAAATAATCCCCGCCGCGCCAAATACCATCACATCGTAGGTGCGCCCGTACAACAACTGGCTGTAACCCATCACTTCCATCAGCGTAATGGTGTAAGCCAGAGAGGTACTTTTGAACACCAGCACCACTTCGTTGGAATAAGAAGAGAGTGAGCGTTTAAAGGCATACGGCAGCAGGATCGCCAGTGTATCTTTTTTACTCATTCCCAGAGCGCTACAGGATTGCCATTGACCTTCCGGGATCGCACGAATCGCACCGTAAAACAGCTGCGTGGTGTACGCCGCACTGTTCAGCGATAACGCAATCAATGCACATAACCACGGTTCTGACAACAAATGCCACAGTGCCGGATATTCCTGCAACGTCGGGAACTGGCCCGGCCCGTAGTAAATCAGGAAGATCTGCACCAGCAGCGGCGTACCGGTAAACAGCGTGATATAACCCCGCACCAGCCACACCAGCACCGGCGTTTTCAGCGTCAGGATGATGGTAAAAATCAATGCCAGAATCAGTGCCACAATCAGCGAGGCAACGGTTAGCGTCAGGCTGGTGTGCAGCCCTTTCATCAGTTCGGGTAAATACTCAAACATTAGCTGGGCCTCCGCTCAAAACGTGTCGCGCGCAGGTCAATGCGTTTGAGAATGTACTGACTGAGCAGGGTGATCACCAGGTAAATCGCCGCCGCCACAATGTACCAGGTAAAAGGTTCCTGGGTACGAGTAGCAATGCTTTTGGTTTGTAGCATTAAATCATTCACACTAATCAAACTGACCAGCGCGGTATCTTTCAGCAGCACCAGCCACTGGTTACCGAGGCCAGGCAGCGCATGACGCCACATCTGCGGCATCACCAGACGGAAAAAGATAGCCGATTTCGACAGCCCCAGCGCCTGACCAGATTCCCACTGGCCCACCGGTACCGCTTTCAACGCGCCGCGCAGCGTTTGCGAGGCATAGGCGGCATACAGCAGTGACAGAGCGATGACACCACAAAGGAACGGACTCACGTCGAAGTTCTCAATGTCCATCTGCACCGGGATCTGCACGAACCCAAGATTGATAGTGAAGCCATCCGCAAGCGTCAGCAGCAGCTGCGAGGAACCAAAATAGATAAACAGCACCACCAGAATTTCTGGCAGGCCACGCAGAATGGTTACCAGCGCTGAACCTGCCCACGCGACAGGACGCCATTTTGCCGACTCCCATACCGCAAAGAACATCGCCAGCGCCAGCCCGACAATCAATGCACAAACGGCAAGGCCGACGGTCATCCCGGCGGCGCTTGCTAAAGGAAAAAATTCATTCATCAGGAATTACTTCTGGAACCATTTGTTGTAGATGGTTTCGTAAGTGCCATCTTTCTTCACTTTTTCCAGCGCAGCGTTGAATTTCTGCTGCAGTTCAGTGTTGCCCTGACGTACCGCAATGCCGAGGCCAGTGCCGAAGTAATCTTTGTCGGTCACTTTGTCGCCCACAGCCGCCAGTTTCGGATTATCTTTCAGCCATTCGGTTACCACTGCGGTGTCACCAAATACGCTGTCGATACGACCGTTTTGCAGATCCAGTTTTGCGTTCTGGTAACTGTCATACGGCACGGTGGTGATTTCCGGGTGCTTATCCATAATGAATTTCTGGTGCGTCGTACCGTTCTGTACGCCGACTTTTTTGCCTTTCAGCTGATCAACACTGGTGTATTTGCCTTGCTGACCCACAAATAGGGCAGAGTTGTCATAGTACGGGGTGGTAAACAGCACCTGCTTTTCACGCTCCGGAGTGATATCCATGCCCGCCATCACGGCTTCTACGCGACGGAATTTCAGGCTTGGGATCAGGCTGTCAAACGCCTGGTTAGAGAAAGTACAGGTCGCATCAATCTCTTTACACAGTGCCTGTGCCAGGTCGACGTCAAAACCAACGATCTGGTTGTTTGCATCAATCGATTCAAACGGAGGATAGGAGGCTTCGGTAGCAAAACGAATGGTTTCGGCAGCTGTGGCGGAAAGACTAAAACCTGCAATTAACGCGGCAATCAGAACTTTTTTCATTGTTGTTATCCCGAATCTTAGTGAGAGAGATAGTTTTTAAATGCTTCGGTTTGCGGCTCGGTAAAGCAGCTCGCGTCGCCTTGTTCTACGATATGACCATTTTCCATATACACCACTCGGCTGGCGGTTTTACGCGCCACTTCAACTTCGTGGGTGACGATCACCTGGGTAATATTCGTTTCTGCCAGCTCACGAATGATGCTGACGATTTGTGCGGTAATTTCCGGGTCCAGTGCGGCGGTCGGTTCATCAAACAGCAGTACCTGCGGTTCCATCATTAACGCACGGGCAATAGCAACACGCTGCTGCTGACCACCAGAAAGATGCAGCGGGTAACGATCGCTATAAGGTTTGAGACGCAGACGTTCCAGCAGTTTTTCTGCACGGGCCAGCGCCTGATCTTTACTCAACCCCAGTACACGGCAGGGCGCTTCAATCAGGTTTTGCTGCACGGTCAGATGCGGCCACAGGTTGTATTGCTGAAACACCATGCCAACGTTACGACGCAAATCGCGAATCGCTTTGTCTGAGGGTGTTTTGGTGAAATCGAAATGGTTGCCTGCAATGTTGAGCGTACCGGAGCGCGGCATCTCAAGCAGATTGAGTACACGCAGCAGCGAGCTTTTACCCGCGCCGCTGGGGCCAAGTAACACCAGCGTTTCGCCCTGTGGGCAATCCAGCGTGATATCGAACAGCGCCTGATGCGCGCCGTAGAAGCAATTAATGCCGTTTAATTGAATACTCATTGACACTCGTATACTGGCAGTCTGATAGCTATTGAGGTCGAAGATAGTACCTTTGACAGAATAATTATGCAATATTTCTGCTTTAAAAGTTAAAAGCAAAGCGCATTATTCAATAAACATAGCACAAAATAACGGGGGCGGTGGTCGGCGAGCATAAATGTCGGCATTCCTCACGAAATGCCGGACAATTTACGGGGTTTATTGGTTGATCAAGGCGTTAGCGATTCTCGATGGACTGACGGAGCGTACCCGCCGTGGCATGAACGCTACCGCCTAAGTAGCGCACATCGTCGATCACCCAACACTGGCCTTCCTGAATCATTAACACTTCATCCTGCCAGCCCTGGTCACCCTGCTTGAGATCCACGCGCAATGGAATGTTACGGGCATCACGATTAGGGATAGTCGATGCACTGGCAACGTGGGCGCTGTCTGGCAAGGTGGTTCGACTGGAGAACGGATCGCTGCTTAACAATTCACGATGACTATTATCGCGGCTGGCATCGCTAAGTAGGGTTGCCAGTTTGTCACTCAAATAGGGGCGCAGGGCGGTAATGTCATTGCTGCGATGTTGAATGCGGTAGTCATAGAATTGTTGGGCCACGCTGTCAGGCCCCCCCTGGACACAGGAACCGGTGCGGGGACCGTTATCTTTATAAGCTGGCGTGACGGTGGTACAGGCACTCAGCACTGAGAGATCCCCTCATAATTTCCCCAAAACGTAACCATGTGTGAATAGATTTTGAGTAAGCAGGGTTGCAGCCACGAGTGAGTCTTCCCTTGTTATTGTGTAGCCAGAATGCCGCAAAACTT